>Ga0164243_10003197_pt1 | contig 26419 bp, 15 predicted proteins | sample OricompcompostOP_FD_108781 | JGI IMG/M metagenome (GOLD analysis project Ga0164243, IMG submission 108781) | Organic Plus compost microbial communities from Emeryville, California, USA - Original compost - Organic plus compost (OP) | ecosystem: Engineered > Solid waste > Mixed feedstock >...
ACCATAAACACCGTAGTCGCGGCTCCCGGCATACACGGTGGGGTTAAAAAACGACACCGCCTCCACCTTGCTAGGGTTGATTTGCTGTTCCTTGTACGGCGTTAGCAATTGAATTAACGTGTCAGTGCGGTTCCCCCATTTATCGGAGATCACAAACCCGAACCGCTGTTCTATGGAGGGATATTGCCGGACGTACGCGGTAGTCTGGGTGGAGTCGCTGTTGTAGATGGTCTTGCTGGGGTCCTCCTGTAACGACGCGACGCCCTTTTGGAGGGTATCCTCGGTCAGCACGTGGATTGCAAACGGCTGCGCGCTTTTGTTTTGCCAATCGACTTTTACGCCTCCGAAAGCCGGCTCAACCGTCATGGTCCGCAGGGCTTCTTCCACCGGCGAGAGCAACGGAGCGGCGCTCACGTGGGTCACGGCCGACGAATTTCCGCTGGCATCCACACACACCACGGCGACCGTCACCTCCCCCGTTCCGGTCATGCCTTCCACCAAGATGGAAGAGCTGTATCGTGACACGTTGAATTCCATCAGCCTGCCCTGCTTATTGGTGTAGGAGGCCACCACCTTCTCAATGTCAGGCTCACCCTTTGGCAGGCTAAACCGGATCTCCAGCGCGCCCGGCTTCGGGATTACTTCATTAACCGTCACGCTGCCGGGGGCGTCCGAGTCTGTCTTAATCTGACTGATACCCAGATACGTATCATTGCAAGCTGCAAACAGCAGGGTACCGATGGTTCCTGCCAGCAGCAAAAGCTTCATTACCTTATTCATGTTCGTTGTCATCAACATTTGGATAAAAAAAATTACCATCCCGGATTTTGCACCAAATTTTTGTTTTGCAGCAGCGTATTGGTGCGGATCGGCATCAGATAATCCTTCATAGAAAACCGCGGCTGCAGCAAAACACGGATGTTATAAAAGTCGCCCTTATCCTCGCCGTCTTTATTCCAACCCAGAACCGGGCTATTGAACAACCCTTCGGCCATCAACCACCGCCTTACATCGTAATAAAAATGCCCTTCGAAGGCCAGTTCGTTCAGCCGTTCCCGGCGGATGATATCGCGCAGGCCATTGGCGTCATTCGGCTTATTCCGGTAGGCCGGCAACGCATACTTCTGCCAGCTCTCCACCACGCCTTCCATACCCACCCGTGCCCGGATGATATCCAGGTAGTGGTACGCATTATGGCCCTGTGAGTCCGTGGCCTGAGGTCCCCCCGCTTCATTCAGGCACTCGGCAAGGAGCAGGTACATCCCTGCAAGCCGGATGATGGGGAATGAATAGGGCTGATCAACCAACGTTACGCGTGATTCCGTGTAGGTAGTCCGCAGGTGACTTAGCTTTTTAGCCAGATAACCGGAGAAAGGATATCCGCCATACGCCTCCGAATGCTTGAATCCACTGCCCATGTACCGCATCATATTGGGAAATGAAGCTTCCGTGAGCGCCTTCTCCCGTCCTTCCCAGATGCCGCCGTCAAAACCCACCGATGCATAAAACCGCAGCGAACGGTTAAAATGCAAAATAGCCGTCTCTTCCCCCCGCTTGATAAAATACTTGCTGTGTTCAGCGTCCGGAACCTGCGTGCTGTATCGGTTGTCATACCAACCGTTGTTGTACCAGTCGGCATCCTCATCAATGGGTATTCCGTTGGACGAATAAAAGCGTTCGACCACATTCAGTGTGGGAGCGTGCCGCTGCCCGATATCCGAGCCTCCGGAGCCGGCCAGGTTGAACCATTCGTCGTTGCTGAGCATGGTGCTCCATTGCTGCAAACGACGGGTACTTTCATTGGTACCCCAAATGATTTCCGTATTCCATGGCTCGGTTACAGCCTGCCTCAGGCTAACCATGGCCTTCGTGGTGTCGTTGATGTTGGTGCTGTTGATTCCCCGGATGGCGTTATTGCCACCATCGGTGGTGATCAGGATGGCGGCGCCGTCGGCCTCTGCCGACCGGACCACTTCATCACACGCCTGCAGCGCCCGCGCCCACCGTTCGGCACGGTCACCGTCGGGGAAAAGCACCACGCCCCGGTTATCTGTGTACCCGTTGTAATAATTGTTGTTGTTAAACAACGGACTGGCCGCAAACACCAACGTCTCCGCCTTGATACAGCGGGCGATGGTCTTTGTGAATCTTCCGTATTCACTCACCACGTCAAGCTGGTTCAGATCGGGCAGCGCGGCAATGGCCTCGTCCAGGGTGGCCACGATGTAGTTAACCACGTCGTCAACCGGCTCACGGTAAATAGCCAACTCTTCCCCCTTTGCGGAAATCGGGATTACGTTGTCCACGATCGGAATCGGACCATACAACCGAAAAAGGTAAAAGTGCAAATACGCCTTGATGGTTTTAACTTCGGCAATCCATTGCTGCCTGAGCATATCGTCCAGATCCCGCGGCCCCCCGTCCTCAACGCGTATATGTTCGAGAAAAACATTGCAATGGCGGATACCTTCCCAGATGTTTTTGCCGGCTCCATTCTGGCCATCCCAGAAATTCACATACGGGTTGGCAACGTTGTTGCCTTTCAGGAAGGCCAGCATGGTTGCCGGCGGTCCGCCCGAGAGTCCGCCCCCGATGTTCAGTTCATTATAAATAATATCACCCCCTCCGGAAATTCCCAACGTGTTCAGGGGGTTCGCAAAGTCGGGCAGGCTGCCATAACACGTAAACAGGTACTTCTCCGCGTTATACCGGTCCTTAAACGCATCTTCCAGCACCGGTTTGTCGTCGGGCAGAATGTCCAGATAGGGGTTGCACCCTGCCAGCGTCAGCACCATGCAAGTCAGTAAATAGCGAAAGCTCTTCATCTGATTTATTTTTACCATTAAAAGTTGATTTGCACTCCTAGATTGAATACTTTTTGCAGCGGATACGCCAGCCCATTTCCCCGCATTTCGGGGTCCCACAGCTTAAAGTCGGAAAGCGTGAGTAAGTTGGTACCGCTGGCATAGATCCGGCACGACACGCCTTTTACGTCGGGCAATTTGTAGCCGGCTTCTACCGACTTCAGCCGCAGGTAGCTGGCCGTGCGCAACCAGTAATTGCTCCGCACAAAATTGTTGTTGTTACCTACGGCAGCCCCCGCAATGTCTGGCGACAGCCGCGGCCAGGCGGCATACACATCCCGGTTGGTCTCGGTCCACAGGCTTTCCGCAATAAAATTCAACATTGCCCTGTTGCCTCGCTTACCTTCGGAGGTCACCTCCACGAAGGGCGCCATCGACTCGGCATCCAGGAAAAACGAGAACCGGGCGGATCCCTGTACAAACGCTGAGATATCAAAATTCCGGTATCCAAACGAGGCCCCCAGCCCGTATTGAATTTCCGGGTTGGCAGGATACCCCATCGGCACAATATCGAACTCATTGATCACCCCGTCGCCGTTGATATCGCGGTACTTAATGTCTCCAGCTTGGTAGTCGCCCCCGGCACTGTTCACCTGCTGCACGGGCGAGTTACGCACCTCGTTGTCGTCAATGAACAGGCGCTCCGCCACGTAGCCTCTGGACTGACCTACCTTTTGCCCGACGACAGACTTCCACGGCGCAACGCCGGAATAATCCAGTTCGTCATACACCGTTATGTTAGCCGTTCCATAGGTGTAGTTGCCCCGAATAATATACCACATGGAATTCGGGAGCGCCTTGCTGAAATTCAGTGTCAGGTCCAGCCCCTTGCCCACAGCTTCCCCGTAGTTGGTCCGCACACCCGTGGTCAGCCCCACAATGGAAGGAATGTCTTGACGCTCCTGTACAATATTGGTCCGGTTTTCACGGTACACCTCCGCAATGATCGAGAGGTCGTTATTAAACAGGCCCAATTCAAGTGCCAGATTGGTTTTGTACGATACCTCCCAGGTAATATGCGGGTTGGCGTACCGGAGCATCTGGATCGTCGGCCTGCTGAAGGTCGCCCGCGGGTCGTTCCCGAAAAAGCCGGCATTCGGTCCGTTGAGGTTGATGTTCGACGTAAAGAAGAACCGGTCCTGTTGGGATACGATGACGTCATTCCCTACGAGGCCGTACGTTCCGCGGATCTTCAACAGTGGGATTACCTTTTCAAGGCCGGCCCAGAATTTCTCCTTCGACAGCTGCCATCCCGCACCGATGGACGGAAAAAATCCCCACCGGAACCTGGGGTCAAACCGTTCGGAACCGTTAAGACCGAAATTAAACTCGACAAAATACTTTTGGTCCAGTCCATAGGTGAAGCGGCCCGCCAGCGCCACATTCCTCGACGGAAGCGACGAGTCCAGGTTACTGGGGCTACCGTCCATCGATTCCTTCACCGAGCCCACCAGCAGCCCACCCACGTCATGCCTTTCCTGAAACCGCCGGTTGTAAAGAACCGCGCCTTCGGCATAATACCGCGCCTGCACAAATTTATCCCCGGCCGTATAATCGATATGGTCCGACCCGCCTTCGGGATTCAGAGCGGCAAGCTCATAGGGAAACGCCGCCCCGGGATCGTAGGTTCCTTTGATGTACTGGTAATAGTACGGCTTATAGCTCCGTTGAATATTAAATCCGGAGTACCTCGTTACACTACCGATGAAACGGGCTTTCAAACCTTCGGTAAGCATACCCAGGTCCTGGTGCAATTCCAGCTGCGCCAAAAACGTATTGTTGCGCACGTCTTCGTATCCCCGCATCACATCGGCATACGGGTTGATGTATTCCGGCGAGCCGGTGCCGTAGTCGTCCCCCGTATGGTTACCGAAGAGAATACGGTCCACGTACTGCGTCTCGCGATCGGCGGCATAGTAGGCCGGAAACAGCACCGGGTTAGCCAGCAAGGTTTTGCCGTACGTATAGGCACCGCCGCTGCCCGATTCGCCGATGGGCCCCGTATAATCATCAAAATTGGCACTCACCCGTACCTTGGCTTCCAATGCCTTCGTTAAATTCAGATTAACGTTTGACCGGATGGAATACTTCTTCAGGTCAATATTGGTATTGAAGGGGTTGGCCTGGTCCACCTGTAGAATGCCGTTGTCATGAGAAAATGAACCGGCGAGGTAATACTGAGCAGCGTTCCCCCCGCCCGTAAGGTTTAGGTTGGCCCGCTTATTAAACGAGTAGTCGCGCGTTAACATGTCCTTCCAGTCAACTGCCGGATATACATACCTATCGCGGTTCGGATCTTTGGTAAAGTCGATCTTGCTCCGCGGATACGTAAGTTGGCCATGGCGCGTCATGCTTGCCTCGTTGGAATACTCCATAAATGCGATCGGGTCCGCAATATCTACCGTAGCGGTGGGCGTGGATAGAGAGGTTTCATAGCGAAACGACGTTTTCACTTTTCCCTTCTCCCCTTCCTTGGTAGTTACGAGCACCACTCCATTGGCACCCCGCGCTCCGTACAACGCCGTGGCCGAGGCATCCTTCAGGATGGAGAAACTGGCAATATCGTCCGGGTTCAGTCGCGCAAGGTCCCTGGACGTCATTTCGATGTTATCAATCAGGATCAACGGTGCCGTCAGCCCGCTGCCAAAGGAGGTCACGCTGCGCACAAAAAACTGTGCATCCTCCTCCCCGGGCGCACCCGTCGACTGGTAGGCCACCAATCCGGCGAGTCTTCCGGCGAGCGCCGTCGTTAAATTGCTGGAAGGCGTCCGTAGGTCCTTCACATTGATCGTGGTAATGGACGACACCACACTTTCCTTTGCTTGCTTTCCGAAGGCAACCACCACCGCTTCATCCAGCGATTCAGTATCCTGTGAAAGCCGGATGTTGATGATCTTCACCTGTCCCACTTCGGCTTTTTGGGTGACATAGCCAACGAACGAAAAAATCAGCGAATCGCCTTCATTAGCAACCAATTCATACACCCCGGCGGTGTCGGTCGTTGTGCCGCCGGTCCGTCCCGCGATGGAAACGCTTACTCCCGCCAGGGGGGTGTCATCAAACGCATCCGTCACTTTTCCCGTTACGGCACGCTGGGCTCCCGGGCGTCGGTCCCGCGGAATGACCGAAATCACCCGCCCCTTTACCCCGTAGGTCAGAGGCTGCTTCTCAAAAATCAGGGACAGCACGTCGGCCAGATCCTTGTTTTTCACATGTACACTGACCGGCCGCGACTTAGCAAGATCGCTTTCGTCATAGAGAAAGGCATACCCGCTCTGCTTACGCAGCTCCTGCAGTACCGTCACAAGCGGGCGATTATTGACTTTCAGATCTATCTTTTGCGCCAAGGCTCCAGCGGTTGCCTGGAGGGCAAACACGGCGGTGAGAACGAAGGTGAGCTTCACGGCAATGAGTATGTTAAATGGGTATAAGCCAAATCCCTTGAAGGTGGCATGGAAATCTTTATTCATTTATACATCTGTTGTACAATGCGCACTTATCAGCCCGATGAGCGGCCCGTAAAATAGCTTTCGTATACAGCCTATTTTACCTAAGTTTGCATTGTCTGGTAATATTAAAAATTGCTTTAGCCAAGTACTATTTTAACCATTGCCAAACATGGGCCGGGGGTGTGCGACCACCCTCGGCTTTCTGCTTGCCACAAACGTTACGTGTATTTTATTTGTTCACGAACACCCTCCTTCCTTCAATTTTAAAGGTGACATCTATATACATTTCCAGTGCTCCGAGGAGTTCCGAAAGCCGGATGCCGCGGGGCAACTCTCCTGACAACGCCAACGCGCCGGAGGCATTTAATCGGTCGGCATGGACAAATTCGACATCGTACCACCGTTCAATCTGTTTAACAACGGTGGATACATCTGCGCCCTTAAGAACAATCAACCCGTCTTTCCAGGCTGTGTGGGTGAGCACATTCACTTCTTGTTTTTCAATCGATGCGGCCTTCAGAATACCCTGTTCGCCCGGCCGCAGCACAGTCCCTTCCCCATCATTGGCTTTTAACCGCACGGCCCCCTCCACCAGGGTGGTCTTTACTTCCTGATCGTCCGGGTAAGCCGAAATCCCGAAAGCGGTGCCCAATACTTCCACCGTCTGCCCGTTCGTGACTACTTTGAAAGGGGCCTTTGACGTCCGGGCGACGTCAAAAAAAGCTTCGCCAACCAGGGTTACCACGCGCTCGGATTCCGAAAACCGGGCGGGGTACCTCAACGTGGAAGCCGCATTGAGCCAAACGCGCGTGCCGTCCGACAAGGTAACCGAATACGTGCCTCCCTTCGGCGTGGAAAGTTGGTAAACGCCCGACGGATCCCGATCTCCCCTGCTCACCTCCGTAACATCGCTTCCATCCAGATAGGTCACGCCTTCTCCCACAACAATTCCCTGCTGCCTTTCGCTCAGGTATACCGCGTGGCCGCCATCAAAAAACAACGTTGCCCGGTTCGTGCCGGGTTGTACATCCCCACCGTATCGACTTACCAGCCGATCCGGGGAAGCATATCTTACCAACCCGTATATACCGAACGACAAAAGTACGATGCAGGCCGCGGCATAAGGCCACAGCCGGTAAACAGAGCGCCGCCTGGCGGCCGGTTCGCGGCGGCCCGCCACCGATTCCGTCAGCTTTCGGTGAACACGGTCCAGAATGACCTTCCGATCCGGCGACATAGCATCCTCATCCCCACCCTGTTCCAGCGCCTCCCGGATCAAGCCCCTTAGGTTCTGAACCTCCGTTTCCGCAAAATAGCGAAGCAACCCGCGCATTTCCTCCTCGTTGCAACGGCCTTCCAGAAACTTATGGAAAAGTATTCGTTGGTCGTATGGCTGTCTTTCTTTCAAAATAAAGCTTTACAGGCCAATACGCATTCCCGTAGCAAAATCACTATCTCCCCGAAAGAAAATTCGGAACCAAGAACATAATATACTGAAAGTCAGTCAGAAAATTTTTAAGCTATCCTAAACAGCAGTGAAGAAAAACAAGCAAGGTAGCCGGTACATTCAAGTACGAACGAATCAGTTTGTTGGCCTTGGTCATGTGGTTGCTGATCGTTGCGGTCGACATGTCAAGCTGCGAGGCCACTTCCCGGTAGCTCTTCCCTTCAATTTTGCACAGCGTATATACTTCCCGGCATTTCAGGGGAAGCTGTCCTACCGCTTCCTGCAATCGCTCCCAGTTCTGCTGGTATAGCTGACTTTCCGCATCTTCGTCAAACGGATGCTCATGAGACATTCCGGCGCGTAGCAGGTAGTCATACATGCGTCGGTCCTTGGCTGCCAGACGGTAGTAATCAGAAATGAGGTGTTCGGCAATCCGGAATAGATAGGACCTAAAAGACAATGCCGGATTGAGACTTTCCCTCCGCTCCCAGACTTTCATAAACACGTCTTGCAGCAATTCTTCAGCCACCTCCGCAGACCTCGTCAGCCGGAGAAGCTTACCGTATATACGGTTCGCATATCGCTGATACAGCTGATCAAAGGCCACCTCCTCACCCGCCCGTAGGCAGACGAGCAACTCTTTTTCGTTATCAATCGGGTCAATCGAGGGCATTTAGTAGTTTGTATAACCCAAAAATAAACCAACGTTGCAAACGGTATGTTATGAAAAGGTTATCTAACACCACAACTTAGGTTTCGTTCTGCGAACCCTCAAATTAACCAAATTCCCGCTACATAAAAAAGTTTAATCTGTAATTCCGTCCTACGCCAGCGTCTAATCAATATCCGTTATCGGCTTGTAATGCGGCACGAGCGCCTTCATAATCACCCACCCGATCAGATACGCAACCGAACAAATGGAGAAGATGATGAAATAGCCCGACTCGATTCCTTCAAAGCCCATGAACTTCATGTTTGTATCCGCGGCGTGATCAAAGAGCATACCTGATCCCTTATTGATAAACACCGAACCGATTCCTCCCGCCATACCGCCGATTCCGGTAATGGTGGCCACACTTGACCGGGGGAACATATCCCCAATGGTTGAAAAGATATTCGCCGACCACGCCTGGTGCGCTGCTGCCGCAATACCGATGATAACGACCGGCACCCATACGGAAACATGGCCCAATGGCTGAGCAAGCAGGGTCAGCAGCGGAAAGAACGCAAAAATCAACATGGATTTCATACGTCCGGCGTATGGATTCATTCCCTTCTTGTCCACAAAATACGTGGGCAACCAACCGCCGATGATGGACAACAAAGTGAGGGCATACAACACAAAAACGTGCAAGGCACTTTCGGTTGAATCCAGGTTATACACCGAGCTCAGGTAAGCCGGTGCCCAGAACAGGAAAAACCACCAGACGCCATCGGTCATGAACTTGCCTACCGCAAAGGCCCATGTCTGCCGGTATCCGAACGCCTGCAAAAAGCCCAACTTCCGCTTTACCACCGGTTCGTCGGTCGCCGACGGCTGTACCTCCGCGTCGTCCTGCCGGATGTAGGCCAGCTCGGCGGCGTTCACCCGGGGATGCAGGTGCGGCTTCTTGTACATAAACAGCCAAAAACCCATCCAGATGAAGCCCAGGGCCCCAATAATCAGGAAAGAAGCTTCCCAGCCGTACGCCGCCGCAATAAACGGGATCGTAACAGGCGCCGCCAGGGCACCCACGGTTGACCCCGCGTTAAAAATACTCGTGGCAAACCCGCGGTCCTTCTTCGGAAAAAATTCCGCCGTGGCCTTGATGGCTGCCGGAAAGTTGCCCGACTCCCCGAACGCCAACACAATACGGGCCACAACGAATAACGACACACTCACCGAAACAACCCTCCCCACGTCGCCCACCGTTCCCAGTATTTCCTTGGCCCGTTCAAAACTCACAAACCAGTTGCCGGTAAGCACGCCCGCCGTTGCAATGCCGCAGTACGCGTGTATACAGGCCCCCACCGACCAGATGCCGATGGCCCACATGAACCCCTTTTTCGTATCCAGCCAGTCCACAAACCGCCCGGCAAACAGCATTCCGATGGCGTACACAAATGAAAAGATCGCTGCAATGTTGCCGTAGTCGCTGTTCGTCCAGTGAAACTCCGGAACAATAAAATCCTTCCAGGTTAATGAAAGAACCTGCCTATCCAGGTAATTGATTGTGGTAGCGAAAAAAAGCAAATAACAAATGGTCCATCTGTACTTACTGGCTCGTTGGCTAGAAGTCATTCTCAAATTTTTAACGTGATTAGATTTATATGGCGTAAACGTTTACGCCTAGCCAAAGATAGCAACACTTGGCGGATTTCCCATTTCCAATACCTACTTTCTTCGAAATCGTTTTCGTCAGTCACCGGAAGGCCGGTCCCACCCGAAATAGTCCTTTGCATTATGGTAGCAGATATCCTGGATGATTTTTCCGATCCAGGGGAGGTCATGGGGCAGTTCGCCCTGCTCAATTTCCGCCCCGAACAGGTCGCACAGCAACCGGCGGAAATACTCATGGCGGGGAAAAGAAAGAAAGCTCCGGGAGTCGGTCAGCATCCCCACAAAGCGGCTCAGAAGCCCCATATTGGACAGGGCGTTCAGCTGCTTCGTCATCCCGTCTTTCTGATCAAGAAACCACCAGGCCGACCCGAACTGGATCTTGCCAGCCACCGAGCCATCGTTGAAATTGCCGATCATGGTGGCCATCAACTCGTTGTCTGCCGGATTCAGGTTATAAAGTATCGTCCTCGCCAGCTGGTTGGTGCTGTCCAGCCGGTCCAGGAACTTCGATAAGGCGCGCGCCTGCCGGAAGTCACCTATGGAATCCCACCCCGTATCCGGTCCCAGCTCCGCCATCATGCGGGAGTTGTTGTTGCGCAGCGCGCCGAGGTGGAACTGCTGTACCCACCCCTTTTCGGCGTCCCACTGCGCAAACCGATGCAGCATCGCCGATCGGAACTGGCGGTGCTCCAGGTCGGATATGCTTTCCCGGTTCAGCGCCTTATCGAATATCCGGTGGATCTCATCTTCGGTATAGTCTTCCGCGTATATCTCTTCCAGCCCGTGGTCAGACACCCGGCACCCCATGGATGCAAAATAGTCGTGCCGCGACCGCAGTGCTTCGATGAAATCCGTAAACTGCAAAACCGACCGGCCGGCCGCGCGCTCCAGCGCCGCCACATAGGCATTGAACTTCGACAGGTCGCTGAGGTTCATGGCCGCATCCGGCCGAAAGGCCGGAAACACCGGAATTTCATAGGCCTCATCCCGCAGCCGGCGGTGGAAAGCGAGGGTATCCACCGGATCGTCCGTGGTACAGATCACGCTGACATTCATCCGTTTCAGCAGTCCACGCACCCGGAATTCGGGCGACTGCAACATCTCCCGGGTTTCGTCAAAAATGCGGTCCGCCGTATCGGGATTCAACAAGTCCGATATCCCGAAATACCGCTGCAGCTCCAGGTGCGTCCAGTGGTACAGCGGATTTCGCATGGTATAGGGCACCGTCTCCGCCCACTTGCGGAACTTCTCGCGGTCCGGCGCCGGTCCGGTGATGTAACGCTCGTCCACGCCGTTCGTCCGCATGGCTCGCCACTTATAATGGTCTCCGTTGAGCCATACCTGCGTAATGTTTTCAAACCGGGTATTTTCCGCGATCTGCTGCGGAGGCAGATGGCAGTGGTAATCAATAATCGGCATCGTAGCCGCATAGTCGTGATATAATACCCGCGCCGTATCGGTATGGAGCAAAAAATGCTCGTCCATAAATTTCTTCATTGTATCTTACTGTTATAAGGTTTCCGTCACGCCGGCCATGAAGTCGCGCGCCGGCCCCGCCTTCAGCCCGTTTAAAAAACGGTGCACCGCTTCCCTGACCTCGGGGAACGCCTGCAGCTCCGCGTCCCATTCGTCAAGGGCATCCTCAACGCCGGACGACTGCATCCAGGCCAGGTAACCGGCAAATCCCAGCGCCATGCAGATGGGCACGCGATTAAACCGCCGCACAAAACGGTCAAGGGTAGGTAGGTTCCGCATCCGCATTTTAGAAGCGTAGTTCGTGCTGATGCTCTCCCACTGGTGATGGAGATACGGATTGCCGAACCGGTCGATCACATGGTCTGCAAAATCGGTTGCTTCCGCTGCCTCCATTCCCGGCACTTCCAGCGTAGGAATAATTTCGCGGTCCATCAACTCCCGCACATAGGCCGAGAACACCTGATCGGCCATCGCTTCTTTCACGGTCCGGAACCCGCACAGGAGGGCCAGTCCGCAGGCGAACGTATGGCTTCCGTTGAGGAGGCGCAGCTTCAGCTCCTTAAATTTCTCAATGTCGGGAGTAATCACCACCCGGGGGTCGGCAGCCGCAAAGGACAGCACCTGCGCCACCCGTGGATGGGACGCCTCGATGGCCCAGAGGCAATACGGCTCGGCCATGATGGCCAGCTCATCGCGGTACCCCAGTTCCCGCTCTGTCTGATTCCGATCGGCCGCGCTCAGGCTGCCCGGCACGATGCGGTCCACCAGCGTATTGCAGAACAGGCAGCTGTTCCGCACCCATGCCACAAATCCGCTTTCCAACCCGGCGCGTTCCGCCAGGGCAATCACGATGTCACGCAGCACCTCCCCGTTTTTGTCGATGAGTTCCGTCGGAAGAACCACCATCCCCCGGTCGTCCGCGCCGCCGAACGCCCTAAACCGTTCATACAGCACCGCCGTCAGCTTGCCGGGAAAAGAAACCGGGGGCGACGCCAGCGGGTCATCGTTCACATCGTGTACAATGCCCACCTCCGTCGTATTGGAAATAACGGTCTCCACCGCCGGATCGCGGGCCACGTCCAGCACCGCACTCCAGCTGTCGGCGGCATGGATCACCCGGCTGATGGCGGCGATCACCCGCACATCCTGTACCTTCTTCTTCCGTTCCAGCCCCTTGATGTGCAGCGTATACAGGTTGTCCTGCCGCGCAAACGCGTCGGTGCCACCCGCAGCGGTCGATTTAACAACAGCGATGCTTCCGTTAAACAGCCCCGCCCGGTTGGCTTTGTCGATAAAATAATCCGGCAGTCCGCGCAGCAACACCCCCGTTCCAAACTGGAGCACCCGCTCCGGGCGGAACGGCTCCTGAACCCACTGCCTGCTAAGCAATTTCATGTATAAGAATAATCTTAACCCTAACCGCCGGTAAACTCATTGAACCGGCCGTTGATGGCCCCGGCGTCCAGCGTACTTCCCGCATGAATCAACACCTTATACCGGAAGCGCGCGGTGGCTCCGTTATCCAGTTTAAAGTTCAGCACGTCCTTCCCGCCGCTGAGCGCTTTCTGTCCCAGCGGATTGGCGGCAAACAGCCCGTAGCCGCGGGCATGCCAATAGGTGGGATATCCGGGGTTTTCCGTATGGTCCAGCATCACCAACGATACCGGCTCCCCTTCAATGGTTCCGTTGAGCGCTACCCATTTCCCACGGGTTCCCCATACATCGTCCCCTTCGTACCCCTCGCTGCTCACGTACCTTCCCGTCACGCCGTCGTTGTTGGCTGCCGCCACCTCCGTAACGATGCCATTCGCGTCCGTAAACTGGGCAGGCTCATCCGAAGGATGTTCCAGCTCACGCGCCACGCGTATTCCCAATACACCTTCTTTGTTATCGTTCAGCGACACATCCGTCAGCGCCTGCAACCGGATGTCCAGCTCAATGGACGTGTTGCCCTCATCATCCACGCGGAACACATACCGCGTATCCTCCCGAAGGAGGCTGTCGCCCTGCGGCGCCACCCAATATTTGGTGACGTTAAGTACCCCGCGGTCGCCGTCACTTTCCGTCTCATTAACGGCGGCATGCACCACCGTCCCGTAGCCCACCCGCTTGTCGGCCGGTATCGCCGTGGAGTTGTTCCAGAAATCCAGTCCATTCACGTCCCCATAGTTAAACCACAGCCCCACATGGTGGGGGTGGTCTGTGCGCTCATTCGCCCGCGGGGCCACCGGCCATCCCCGTGTGATGAAATGTCCCCCTTTGGTGCGCAGCGGAAACAGCACCGGCTTTTTCAAACTGTCGGCATAACAATAAGCCGTATACGGCTGGCCGTCCAGCAACACATCGATGCTTTTGCTTTCAGGGCGTTCCACAAACGTAAAGCGGTCGCCCTGCGAATTGCCCGACCGCGCCGTGCCGGACTGCGACTGGCCCGACCGCGACTGGCCACAGCCGAGAGCGGCCGAGAGCGCCACGGCGCTGATCATTAATCTTGCAATATGGTTCATAACGAAGTTGCTTAAGAAACTACGATCTCCTGTTTTGCGTCGTCAAAGGTCACCCGTTTACCGGTTTCGTAAGCCGTATGTCCCATAATATTCGCCACGGAGTGATTGTAACCCGCCACCACATCCGCATTGGGCTTTTTCCGGCTGCGCACACATTCCATCCAGTTCAGCATGTGCAGGGATGTCATCGGATCGCTGCCAGTGTTTGCCGATGTTTCAATTTTGGCCGCGTTGGCCAGCGTAAACGGTTCCAGGAGGTTCTCCTTCATACCCATCTCGTCTGCCATCCGTTGAGTCAGCCCCCCGTCGGGCGTCACTTCGTTCGTATCGAGGTTCAGCGACCCCGCATTGGAAAAATACAGTTCCTTCACGCCGCCGGCCGAGTTGGTGAACCGCGATGAGTACAGCACCTGAAACCCTTTGCCGGGATCATCCGCCGGGCCGTAGTCCATCACCGCCGTCAGCGTATCCGGGTTGGTGCGGCCATCGTTCCACAGGTACACCCCACCGTTGGCAACCACGCTGCGCGGGTGCGGCAGGTCGGTAAACCAGTGCACCGTATCTATCTGGTGCGCCATCCACTGACCGAAAATCCCAGAGGAATAGGGCCAGAACAGCCGGTATTCCAGGTAGTAGCGCGGGTTCCAGGCCACCTTCGGCCGGTTCATCAGAAAGCGGTCCCAATCTGTGTCCTTCTCGCGTATTTCTTTGGTCAGCTGCGGCAGGCGCCACCTTCCGGGCTGGTTTACATTCCAGGTCATTTCCACCATTTTGATGTCACCGAATTTGCCAGACCGGATGTATTCGTTCGCTGCAATGTAGTTGGGAGCACTCCGGCGCTGCGACCCTACCTGAAGAATCTTTCCCGTTTCCTCCACCGCTTTGCGTACCGCCTTGGCATCTTCAATGGATTCCGCCAGCGGCTTCTCCACGTATACGTCCTTCCCGTGGCGTACCGCATCGGCGGCCATGAGCGCATGCTGGAAGTCCGCAGTGCTGATGATAACCGCGTCAATATCCTCCCGGGGGAACAGCTCATCGTTATTGCGATACCTGGCAATTTCCAACCCGGCCTTCTCCTTCACATAGGCGTACGCTTCGTCGCGGCGCCGGTTCCAGATGTCAGACACGGCGGCGAACTCAAAATTCTGTGCCTTCGCATGATTCAAGAATGCAGGGAAGAGCGAGCTGCGGAACCGATTGGAAAACCCGACGATGCCCACCCGTACCCGATCGTTGGCACCCAGTATCCGTGCATAGCTTTTAGCGCTGAATCCCATGGCCGAAAGCCCCACCACGCCGGCCCCCACGGAGGCCTGTTTGATAAATTCCCGACGTGAAGTTGTTGATTTCATCTTCATTTGATTTTATAATTGTGATTATACGATTAACAACGATTCCTATTGGTTATGTTCACAATGTTACTGTAATCTTCTCGGGGAACGAAGAAAACGGGCGGTTTTATTTCCGCAATCGTTTCCGATCATCCTATCTCCATCAGATATCCTGTCTGTAATTAGGATTTTGCTCCAGCTGTGGAGCCTTTTGCCGTTCCGTTGTTGGGATAGGCAGCCAGTATACCGCGTTTATCATAACGTTGTTCGGCATTGCCTGATTATACTTCCACGTAGTAGTCACACTGGAAGGCGACTTTCGCTTGTCGGTTATCTCCGTAATCTCAACTCCGTATTGCGGTGGTGTCATGGTTTCTTCCATAATCACCCATCTCCGGATGTCAAACCATCGTGATTCTTCTCCATAGAGTTCAATTTTTCGTTCATGCCTCAGCGCGTCCCGCAACTCTGTATCAGAAACCGTCGTATTGGGGAGCAGCACACGATTTCTAAAGAAATTCACCCATTTTCTGGTTTCGTCATACTCACCAAGCTCCCAACAGGCTTCTGCATATCCCAAAACTACCTCGGTATAACGCATATACGGCCAGATATTATAGTTATAGTCGGTACTGCCCGTTACTCCCTGCTGAACCCATTTCATGGTTAAGTAACCCACGTAATTGCCATTACCGGCTACAATCGGGCCATTGCGGGTATCCAGCCCGTAAACAACCGACTCGGAACCATCTTCGTTAATTGTGATACGTGTTCGTCTGTCATAAATTCCCAGCGGGTCCCGAAGTTTTAAACTCGATGGACGGGGTTCAATATCATAGATCGCGCTGTCGTATAACACATTAGCATAAAATCTGGCTTCCCGGTTATGGTAGGGGTTTTCGTCCTCAAACCCCGTGGCTTCCGGTCTGTTTTTTATATACCTCGCCGTACCGGATCCTTCTGGTTCTTCCTTGATGTAATAATGATCAAAGAAGTTTGTACCGTCTTCCATTTCATATTCATCCACCATCCTTTGCAGCGGAGCGTTTCGTCCGTACAGCCCGTCGTACCCGTTTGGCCCATCAATTTGATTATTTCGGTGCCTGGCTCCCAACGCCTGGTCAAACATTTTTGCGAAGATAAACTCGCCGTGAGCCGGAGTCGTGCTGTTTCCGGTTAATGCCCGATAATTCTGAGCAACAACGGATTTATCGCCGCTTTCCGCTCCAAAGTCTGCCAACTCCAGGGAAGACCCCGGGAGTTCCATCAAATCTTTGGCCGCATTTTTCGCCGCCGTCCACAACGCCCGCCGATCTGGATTTACGTAATGAACAAGTGCATTGTCAGGCATAACATGGATATGGGATACGTCGCCGGCTGTGAGGTCGCTCGCGGCAAACAGCAAGATCCGGGCCTTGAGCGCCAAAGCAGCTTCTTTACATGCTCTCCCCAACACCTGTTCTGATTTAAGAGGTAATAATGCTGCGGCGGCGTCACAGTCGGCAACGATAAAATCCACGGTTTCTTCGAACGATGAACGCTTGATAGCCGAAAAGTCGTCCGTTAACTTAGCCGCCTTGTCCATCAGCGGTAACCCTCCATAGCTGCGGGCCATGTTGCAATAGTTGTAAGCACGCAGAAACAACGCCTCACCTTTCAACACATCCGTTTGGGCTCTTATGTCTGCTTGCTGTGCAGAAGGATAGGTGTCCGCAATGCCATCGATTCGTTCCAGAAACTGATTTATGCGCTGCACCTGTTCAAACTGTGACCATCTGTATGGCTCCATGAAATGGTCGCCAAGTGACGCATCCGGAGACATCGTACCATTGAGCAACGTAGTGGTGCTGGCTCCCCTGCCATAGATAGCTTCATCCGTAAAGTTACTGGCTTTCACGCTTTGGAACCCGTGGCCAAGGCCATTGTAGCAATAATTCAGGTACGCACTTGCGAGCTCCGGACTCGACCAAACGATTTCGTCGGAATATTGATCAAGTGGCCTTTTGTCGAGAATATTCTTACTGCAGCCGGCAGCGAGAATAAGTATAATAAAGAATCCTAAATGTCGTTTCATGGCTTTCTATTTACGTGTTAAAATGATACTCTCGCGCCTACAGCAAGAACCCTTGTCGTAGGATAGGTGGAAACCGAGGCAACCTCGGGATCGGTCCCTACCGCATTTTTGTTATACAGAAAAAACAAGTTCTTGCCGGTTAGGTATACACTTGCTCCTTTGAGCCCAAGATTTTTCAGAACGTTCTCCTCAAATGCATAGGATAGCTCCACGCTCTTGAGACGGGCAAAGGCCATATTGTAGTAGTCAAAACTGGACAGATACGCGTTTTTCCTCCAATATTCTTCCACCCGTTCAAAAGCCCGGTGCATCGTCGCGTCGGTATTCGATTCCGTCCATCGGTCGTCCGCATAATATTGAAAATAATTACCGAAGGTTCCCATGTATATGAAGTCATCCTCTGAGTTGGCTATCCTCCGCCAGTTATTTCCAACCCCCTGCACCAGCGCCTGCAATTGAATATTCTTATACCGGACAGATAGATTCGCACCAAACGTTATCTCCGGCTTTCCATTCAGCTCATACACCATCCTGTCCGCCTCGGTAATTTCACCATCACCGTTATAATCCGCCAAAATAACATCTCCCGGCCTCGCCCCCGGAACGTGGGGTGTACTGTTCACATGCGCTTCATCCCGAAAGATGCCCAACGCTTTATATTGCAGAAAAGCTGTGGTGGAGTGACCGGTCAAACGTTGCCAATCGTAAGAAACAGCAGGTTCATCGTACTCAATAATCTGGTTGCGTGCAAACGAAAATATACCCGTTATCCCGTATTCGAATTGGTTCGATTTGCCCCGGTACCCGAGTGTTGCATCAATTCCCTTACTGGATACGATGCCAAAGTTCTCGTCAGGTAAAGACAGTCCGGTGAAATCCGGTACAGACGCATTCCGCGCAACCAGGATGTCTGTCCGTCTCTGGTAGAACGCATCTACGTCGAATCTGATTTTATTATCCAACAGGAACGATTCAAAGCCGACGTTGAACACGTTAGCTACCTCCCACGTGATGCGGGGATTAGCCTCGCCTACCTGAAATAGGCTGGACTCATACCCCCTGGAGGCTCCAAACGATTGCCCTTCGCCAATCGCATACATAGTCAGGTATTGAAACGGCAGAACAGCATCGTTCCCGAGCTGTCCCCAGGACGCCTTCAGCTTAAAAAAGTTAATTGCCCGAATATGGTTTTGCCAGAAATCTTCACTGGAAGCGGTCCACCCAACGAGCACGCTGGGGAAGTTGCCCCAACGTCCGGATTCTTTGGAAAACCGAAGCGACCCGTCTCTCCTCAATGTGAACTCGAAGAGGTATTTACTGCTGTAATTGTATGCGAATCGGCCAAAGTAATTTAAACGGGCATCAATTGACACAGATGAACCATTGTTCATTTCTTCCGTCGATCCGAAATTTAAATACGGCAGGTCAACGGTTTGAAAACCCCGCCGATACGCTGAAATCCCCTTGTCAAGATAGTCCATGCTTTCAACAGCTACGAACGTGCTTATACCGTGGTTGTTAAACGACTTTTCGTAGTTTAGTTTTAAACTCCCTGTTACCTGTTTGGCGTCGCTGTAGGTATCTTCAATCCGGGGGTCGGCAATTTCCGCCCGTACCTGGGGAGTAAGGAATGCCTGGCCATTTTGGCTGCCATCGTTACCCGCAGCCAGGTAAGCCTCCTTGTCCAAAAAATACAGGGTTGCCAAATTCCGCACATATTTCCGCACGTTGAAAACCATGTCATAGGAGTAATTTCCGACTACCGACATTCCCTCCACCCACGGAATTTTTATCGTTGCCGTTACCATATTCTGGCTGGTATAACGCTTATCGTCTGTGTATCCAGTTTTATCGGCGTCGGTATCGGTTACCGGCTGTTGCGCCTTCTCTATATCCGGTCCCGGCTCTCCGGTTGGCCATATAGCCGTGGATACAGGAAGGTTCCGGATAATGCTCGTGAACCCGGTGTTATACGGATCCATTCTGTTCGACTGGGTGCCGGCTACATTCAGATCCAGCCGGATAAATTCATTCAGATCCGCTTGCAAATTAAGTCGATAATTGTACCGGTCATGGGATGAAGACCCTGATTTATAAATGCCATCGTCTTTCTGCACACCGAATCCGCCGTAATATTTCACACTTTTGGAACCTCCTGACACCCGAAAACTATAGTGATCGCTCTTTGAAAAATCTTTGATCACGGCTTTGAACCAGTCGGTATTGGGATGTGTCCATGGAAAATTGCCAGATCTGAATTTCTCAACATCTTCCGCAGAATAGGCCATATTCTCCTCGGAAATCCCGCGGTACGACTGCACTTCCCTGATCATGGTAGCATACGTGGCGGCATCGGTCATTTTCGGCAGTACCGAGGCGGAAGACCACCCGGTATAAAAGTCAAATTCGAACCTCGGCGGACTTTCTTTCCCGGATTTGGTGGTCACCAGGATGACTCCATTGGCAGCCCGGGAACCATAAATGGCCGCCGACGCGTCCTTCAACACCGAGAGGCTTTCAATATCCCCGGGTTCAATGGAGTTGAGGTCGCGTCCGGGTACACCGTCAACCACAACCAGTACAGACGTATTGCCATAAGAATTATCAATTGTCGAGGTTCCCCGGATATTCAGTGAAGCATTATCCGCTCCGGGCCTGCCGCTTGACTGCGTAACAAAAAGTCCCGGCACTCTTCCGCTCAACGCACTGGACACATTCGGAGACGGCGTAGCGGTAATCTCTTCCGTCGATAACGTGGAAACGGATCCGATCACATGCGCCTTTTTCTGAACGCCATACCCCACCACCACCGCTTCTTCCATTTCGGTAGCCTCTGCAACTAACTCCACATGAATCGGTTCACTCCCGTCGACCGGGACCTCCCGGGTCTTCATCCCTACAAAAGAAAACTGCAAGGTGGCATTGGGAGGGACACTGGAAAGGGTGTATCTCCCGTCGTCGGTGGTTAACGTGGAAATGGAAGTTCCCTGAACGGTGACCGTGGCGCCCCCAAGCGGATTACCGAACGAATCGGTCACCTTGCCCGAAATCGTTGCCTGCCCCATCGCAAAAGAAACCAACAGAAAAGGCAAAACACTAATAAACAGGATTTTAATCATAGCTGTAGATTTTTAATTGGATACTTATATGCAGAGCGCATTCAGCGTATATGCAAGCAATAATAACGACAATCGATAATTGACAAACCACCTTCTGCCCAAAATATCTACGCAATCGATACCGGTAACGATTGCGGACAAAAACACGCAATCGCTACCAACCGGCTTTTTTATTAGCTTTGTACCAACTAAGAAGTAAACTGTGTTTAAGCCTATTACTATCAAAGACATTGCGCAGGCTCTGGAACTTTCGCCGTCGACCGTTTCGCGGGCCCTGAGTGATAGCTACGAGATCAACGAAGAAACCAAGCGGCGGGTGATCGAATATGCGGAAAAACACAACTACCGCCGCAATCCCATGGCGTCCAGCCTGCGCCACGGCCGGAGCTACTCCATCGGCGTCGTCGTCTGCGAGGTCGCCAACAGCTTCTTCTCCCAGGCCATAGACGGCATTGAGTCGGTAGCCTACGGAAAGGGCTACCACGTCATCATCTCCCAAAGCCATGACGCCTATGAACGCGAAGTGGTCAACGTCCAGCACCTGGCTCACCGCGCCGTGGATGGCCTCCTGATATCCATGTCGGCAGAAACCAAAGACTTCTCCCACATCCTCAGCCTCCATGAAAAAGGGCTGCCCATCGTCTTCTTCGACCGCATCATTGACGCCTTTGAAACCCACACGGTCACCTCGAACAACCGGCAGGGCGCCATGCAGGCCACGCTGTCGCTGATTGAACGGGGCTTCCGGAAAATCGCCCACCTGGCCAACGCTCCGCACCTGTCCATCACCGCCGAGCGGCTGGAAGGGTATGAAGAGGCGCTGAAGCAGCACGGCATCCCCCTGAACGGGGCGCTCATCCGCTATTGCCACCACGGCGGAAGCGTGCAGGCCGAAGTGGACGAGGCGGTCCGCTATTTCCTGAACGCCCCCGAAAAGCCGGAAGCCGTGTTCGTGGCGAGCGACCGCCTCAGCATGGGATGCCTGTCGGCCCTCAACCGGCTGGCACCCCCTGCCCGCCATCCCGCCGTCGCCGGATTCTCTAATTCCGACGTGCTGGACCTCCTGCAACCGGGCTTCACGTGCATCCGACAGCCGGCCTTCCAGATGGGCCAGGTGGCCATGGACCTCCTCATCCGCCTGATCGAAAGCCGCTATCCGGTGTACAACTTTGAAAACGTCGTGCTGGAAACCGAGCTGATCCAACGCTGAACGCCCCCGTCGCGCCAGCTTCGTAATTCGTATTTAAAACCGTACCTTTGCGCCTATGATTAATGTATCCAACCTGTCGCTCCGCTACGGTAAGCGCGTATTGTTTGAAGATGTCAACCTCAAGTTTACCCCCGGAAATTGTTACGGCATCATCGGTGCAAACGGTGCCGGCAAATCCACCTTTCTGAAGATCATCTCCGGCGATGTGGACCCTACCACCGGCTCGGTGAGTTTCACCCCCGGCGAGCGGATGGCGGTGTTGAAACAGGATCACTATGCCTTTGACGAATTCTCCGTCATCGAAACGGTCATGATGGGCCATAAAGAGCTCTATGACATCATGAAGGAGAAGGACGCCATCTATGCCAAGGAGGACTTCTCCGACGCCGACGGCGAGCGCGCCGGCGAACTGGAAGCCCGGTTCGCGGAAATGGACGGCTGGAACGCTGAAAGCGATGCGGCTACCCTGCTCAGCAACCTGGGCATCGACGAGGCCCTGCATTATAAACTGGTGAAAGAGCTGGACGGGAACCAGAAGGTGCGCGTGCTGCTGGCCCAGGCACTCTTCGGTAACCCCGATATCCTCCTGCTGGATGAGCCTACCAACGACCTGGACATCCACACCATCGCCTGGCTGGAAGACTTCCTCGCCGGCTATGAGGCCATCGTGCTGGTGGTATCGCACGACCGCCACTTCCTCGATGCGGTGTGTACCCACGTGGTGGATATCGACTTCGGCAAGATGACCATCTATACGGGTAACTATACCTTCTGGTACGAGTCGAGCCAGCTGGCCCTGAAACAGCGCGCCGATCAGAACAAGAAGATGGAAGACAAGGTCAAGGAATTGCAGGAGTTTATCCGCCGGTTCAGTGCCAATGCCTCCAAATCCAAGCAGGCAACCAGCCGGAAAAAGGCGCTGGAAAAAATCAACCTCGAGGAAATCAAACCCTCCAACCGGAAATACCCCGCCATTATGTTCAACACCATGAACCGCGAGGCGGGCGACCAGATCCTGCAGGTGGAAAACCTGGGAAAAACGCTCAACGGCGAAGTGCTCTTCCGCGACGTCAACTTCATGGTCAACAAAGGCGACAAAATTGCCGTGCTCGCACAGAACAGCCTGGCAACCACAGCCTTCTACGAAGTGCTCACCGGCCGCGATACGGATCACACGGGCAGCTTCAAGTGGGGCATCACCATCAGCATCGCGGATATCCCCATGGATAACACGCCGTATTTTGAAGGGAAAAGTGAAAACCTGGTCGACTGGCTCCGCGAATACGCTTCGGGGGATAAAGATGAACAGTTCATCCGCGGGTTCCTCGGAAAGATGCTCTTCTCCGGCGAGGAGGTGCTGAAAAAATGCTCCGTACTCTCCGGCGGGGAAAAGATGCGCTGCATGTTTTCGCGGATGATGCTGCAGGGTGCCAATGTGTTGCTGTTCGATGAACCGACCAACCACCTCGATCTGGAGTCCATCACCGCGCTGAACAACGGCATGAGCGATTTCCGGGGCAGCATCCTCTTTACCTCGCGCGACCATGAGCTGACGCAGACGGTAGCCAACCGCATCATCGAGCTGACACCCAACGGCATCATCGACAAGTTGATGAGCTATGACGATTACATCTCCAGCGAAGCGGTGAAAGAACAGCGGGAAGCCCTGTACGCATAAACGCGCACGGACCCCGCCGCTGCAAACAAAGCCACCCGCCGGTTGTTAATTTGGTTAATGCCGCTGCGTTGCCTATCTTGCGGGGGTACTATTACGTCGTCCATGAAGCGCTACCTGTGGGTCTCTTTCCTTCTTTTTGCTTGGGCTGCGCCCAGCGCCGCCGCCGGAGATCCGGAATGGGTGAACCGCGTGGGAGCACACGGGCTGCACATTCCCGATACGGTATTTTGGGTCGCTGATTTCGGGGCTGTCCCGGACGGCACGTCCCTGAGCACCGAAGCCATCCAGCAGGCCATCGACCGGTGCGCCGCCCAAGGCGGCGGCAGGGTGGCCTTCCGCAAAGGAAAATACGTTACCGGATCCATCTACCTCAAAAGCAACGTGGAACTTCACCTGGGTGAGGGCGTGGAGCTGCTCGCCAGCCAGAACCTGGACGACTATCCGGAAATCGCCACCCGCGTGGCAGGCATTGAAATGATGTGGCCCTCGGCCGTCATCAACATCCTCGGACAGCACAACGCCGCCGTCACCGGCGAGGGCATCGTAGACGGCCGGGGGAAACCGTTCTGGGATGCGTATTGGCAACTGCGCGAAACGTACGACCGCAAAAAGCTGCGCTGGGTGGCCGATTACGACGCGAAACGCCCGCGGACGCTGCTGGTGGATGGATCCCGCGACATACTCATCAAAGACGTCACCTTCAAACGGGCGGGATTCTGGACGCTGCACATCCTGTACTCGTCCTACATCACCGTCGATGGCGTCACCATCCGGAACAACATCGGCGGCCACGGCCCCAGCACAGACGGCATCGATATCGACTCGTCGTCATGGATTCTCGTGCAGCATGCGGATGTCGACTGCAACGACGACAACTTTTGCATCAAGGCGGGCCGCGACTGGGACGGCCTCCGCGTAAACCGGCCCACGGAGTATGTGCTGGTGCAGAACTGCATTTCGCGCAACGGCGCCGGACTGATCACCTTCGGCAGCGAAACCTCCGGCAGCATTCGCCACGTGGTGGCGCGCAACCTGCAGGCCATCGGCACCCGCAGCGGCATCCGCTTTAAGTCGGCCACCACCCGCGGCGGCGTCGTGGAACATCTGCTGCTGGAAGACATCGCGATGGACAGCGTAACCGTCGCCATCGACATTACCTCCAACTGGTACCCTTCCTACAGCTACGCCTCCCTCCCCCGCGGTTACGCCATCGACCGCGTGCCGGAACACTGGGTCACACTGCTCCGGCGGGTCACCCCGCCGGAACGCGGCATCCCCACCTTCCGGAATGTCCGGATCCGGAACGTCACAGCCACCCACATCCACCGGGCGGTCAATGCCGAAGGCCTGGCGGCGCAGCCGCTTCAGCATTTTACACTGGAAAATATGGAGATCTCCGCCGCCGAGGCCGGAAGGGTGCGGTATGCGCAAGATTGGACCTTCCGCAACGTGGTGATCACCACGCCGCGGGCACGCGGCCTGCGCTTCCGGAATTCCGGCGGTATCGTACGATAGGTCAGTGCACAAACAACCCCACCGTCACAAACACATTGTGCTGCGCAAAGGTGTGGCCGGCATAACGCGGATTAAACTGCTGGAAGCCATAGCCGGCGCTGAACTGCAGCCACGACCCCTCCACCAGCAGGTGTGAGTAGGTAAGGCCGGCCTTCCCCAGAAACCCCTTGAAGTAGTCGGCCCCGATGCTGGGGGCATAACCGGCATCCACTACGCCACCCAAAACGCCCAGGGGCCCCACGCTCGTAAAAGGCACCCGGAAGTCGGCAAAAATCGGCAGCGTGTTTACCCGCCGCCGGCCGCTGCGGCCTTCCTCCATGTACGAACGGCCCCGGTACACGTCGCTGCCAATCCCCAGGCCGAGAAACATGCGGTCGTAAAAATTCCGGCCGAACACAAACTGAAACTGGTAGCCGTGCATCAACGGCTGATCGCTGTCGCCCGCCACACCGAACAGTCCGCCCGCCTGCAGCACCGTATACGTATCGCGCCGCTGGGCCTCCGCCCGCAGGCCTCCCAAAAGAAGCAGCAAACCCGCTGCAACAATCGCCTTGTTTATCATTTAGTTTAGAATTTTATACACCAACTCCTTCAGCAGCTCCCCCTGCTCCGTGTTCACCGCATTGAGCCCCTTCGACTTCAGGTCGCACTCGCGCAGGTACGCAACGATGTCAAACATCTTCCGCCGGCTGTAGTTACGGGCGGCAGTTTCATACTCCCGCATAAAAAACGGATGTACGCCCAGCTCCCGCGCAGCCGCCTGGGGCGACTTGTCCGGCAGGTAATGGTACCTCAGAATCTTCGTGAAATAGCCCGCCATGGCACCCAGGATCACCGGCAGCGGATTGCTGCGCGCGTTGGCGGCAAAGTAGGCGACAATCTGAAAGGCTTTCACGGCATTTTTCCCCGCCAGGGCGGAGTTCAGTTCAAAGACGTTGAAGTCCTTGCTGATGCCGATGTTCTGCTCAATGTCCTGCGCGGAAATCTCCCGCCCTTTCGGCACGTTCAGCATCAGCTTTTCCAGCTCGTTGACCACCTTGGAGAGGTCGCTGCCCAGGTATTCGGCCATCAGCGCCGCCGCCTGGGGATGGATATCCCAGCCGCGCTCCTTCGTGTAGGAGCTGATCCAGGAGGCGATCTTATCGTCACGCAATTTGGCCGACTCCAGCACCACGCCCACCTTCTCAGCCACTTTGTAAAGTTTTTTGCGCTTGTCAAACTTGCCATGCTTATAGGCAAGTACCAGCACGGTGCTCCGCATGGGATTTTCCAGGTAACTCAGCAACGCACCGTCATCGGCCTTCCATTTGAGCCCCTGCGCCTCCTTTACAATGATCACCTGGTAATCGCCTAACATGGGATACCGCTTGGCGGCATTCACCACCGTCACAAAGTCGGTATCCTTGCCGTACAGAACGGTCTGATC
>Ga0164243_10003198_pt1 | contig 26418 bp, 27 predicted proteins | sample OricompcompostOP_FD_108781 | JGI IMG/M metagenome (GOLD analysis project Ga0164243, IMG submission 108781) | Organic Plus compost microbial communities from Emeryville, California, USA - Original compost - Organic plus compost (OP) | ecosystem: Engineered > Solid waste > Mixed feedstock >...
CGCGCCGACGTAGATGGTGCCGTCGTCCTCGATGGAGATCTCGGCGCCGGTCTCGTCCTGGATCGCGTTGATGGTCTGGCCCTTCGGCCCGATCACCATGCCGATCTTGTCAACCGGGATCTTGACGGTGGTGACGCGGGGGGCGTGGTCCGACATGGACGCCGGGGCCTCGATCGCGTCGCGCATCACGGCCAGGATCGTCGTGCGGGCCTCGTGGGCCTGCTGCAGCGCACCCGCGAGCACGTCGGACGGGATGCCGTCGAGCTTGGTGTCGAGCTGCAGGGCGGTGACCCACTCGGGCGTGCCGGCGACCTTGAAGTCCATGTCGCCGTACGCGTCCTCGGCGCCGAGGATGTCGGTCAGCGTCACGTACTGCGTCTTGCCGTCGACCTCGTCCGAGATCAGGCCCATCGCGATGCCCGCGACCGGCGCCTTCAGCGGCACACCGGCCGACAGCAGCGACAGCGTGGACGCGCAGACCGAGCCCATCGAGGTCGAGCCGTTCGAGCCGAGCGCCTCGGAGACCTGGCGGATCGCGTACGGGAACTCCTCGCGGCCCGGCAGCACCGGGATCAGCGCACGCTCGGCCAGCGCGCCGTGGCCGATCTCGCGGCGCTTCGGCGAGCCGACCCGGCCCGTCTCACCGGTCGAGTACGGCGGGAAGTTGTAGTTGTGCATGTAGCGCTTGTGCTTCTCCGGCGACAGCGTGTCGAGCTGCTGCTCCATGCGGAGCATGTTCAGCGTCGTCACGCCGAGGATCTGCGTCTCGCCCCGCTCGAACAGCGCCGACCCGTGGACGCGGGGCAGCACGCCGATCTGGGCGGTCAGCGGCCGGATGTCGCGCGGCCCGCGGCCGTCGATGCGGACCTGGTCGCGCAGCACGCGCGCGCGCACCTCGCTCTTGGTCACCGCGCGGAACGCGGCCGACAGCTCCTTCTCGCGGCCCTCGAACTGCGGCGCCAGCTGCTCGTACGCCTTGTCCTTGAGCCGGTCGAGCGCCTCTTCGCGCTCCGCCTTCGCGGCGATCTTCAGCGCCTCGGACACGTCGGCGCGGACGGCCGTGGCGACCGCCTCGTACGCGTCGTCCTGGTAGTCGAGGAACACCGGGAACTCCACGACGGGCTTGGCGGCCCGCTCGGCCAACTCGCTCTGCGCGCGGCACAGCTCGCGGATCGCCGGCTTGCTCGCCTCGAGCCCGCTCGCGACGACCTCCTCGGTCGGCGCGGTCGCACCCTCGGCCACCAGCCGGACGGTGTGCTCGGTCGCCTCGGCCTCGACCATCATGATCGCGACGTCGCCGTCGGGCAGCACCCGGCCGGCGACCACCATGTCGAAGGTGGCGCGGGCCAGCTCCGCGTGCGTCGGGAAGGCCACCCACTGCCCGTCGATGTGCGCCATCCGGGTGGCGCCGATCGGGCCGGAGAAGGGCAGGCCCGACAGCTTCGTCGACATCGACGCCGCGTTGATCGCCACGACGTCGTACGGCACCTCGGGGTCGAGCGCGAGGACGGTCTCGATGACCTGGACCTCGTTGCGCAGGCCCTTGGTGAACGAGGGACGCAGCGGCCGGTCGATCAGCCGGCAGGTGAGGATCGCGTCCTCGCTGGGCCGGCCCTCGCGGCGGAAGAACGAGCCCGGGATACGCCCGGCCGCGTACATCCGCTCCTCGACGTCGACCGTCAGCGGGAAGAAGTCGAACTGGTCGCGCGGCGTCTTGCTCGCCGCCGTCGTCGACAGGACGGTGGTGTCGCCCAGCCGCGCGACACACGAGCCGGGCGCCTGCCGCGCGAGGCGGCCGGTGGTGAAGGTGACCTCACGGGTGCCGAACGACCCGTTGTCGATCACGGCGGTGCTGTGCTGGTCGCCGAGTGTGTTCTCGGTCATGAGTGCGTAGTGCTCCTTCGGTTGTGGCACGGCTCGACCACACACGCGACGGGGAGCTGCTCAGACGGCCGGTCTTCGATCGAAGCGCCCGGGGGAGCCGGCACGGATGCCGGCTGGCCCGGAGGCCACTACCGAGGACCGGTGCGCCGACAACTCCCGATCGCCGACGGTCGCGCTGGCCCGTTCTGTGGAATTGACGCGGGGGAGCGACCCGGCAAGGTCGCTCCCCCGCTCGCGTCATCGCCGCAGGCCGAGTCGCTCGATCAGCGAACGGTAGCGGTTGATGTCGGTCTTCTGCAGGTAGTTGAGCAGCCGCCGCCGCCGTCCGACCAGCAGCAGCAGGCCACGCCGGCTGTGGTGGTCGTGCTTGTGCACCTTGAGGTGCTCGGTGAGGTCGGCGATGCGCTTGGTCAGCACGGCCACCTGGACCTCCGGCGAGCCGGTGTCGCCCTCGGCGGTCGCGTACTCCGCGCGGATCCTGCTCTTCTCTTCTTGGTCGAGCGCCATGATCTCCTGCGTTCTTCAGTGATGACGAACCTCGCACCCGCGGCGTCGTGCAGGCACGCGAGGCCGAGCGTCGGTGAGCCGACGTCCACACCAGGTTACCAGCCCGGCATCGACCGGCCGCCGTGACGTCATCCGCGCAGCGCCGCCCGGGTCCGCTCCACGTCCTCCGCGATCTGCGCCACCAGCGGCTCGACCCCGTCGTACCGCCGCATTTCCCGCAGGTGGGCGACGAAATCGAGCGCGACCCGCTCTCCGTACAGATCGCCGTCGAAATCGAGGATATATGCCTCGACACGCCGCTCCCGCCCGGAAAACGTCGGGTTTGTCCCAATCGACACGGCCGCCGGCAGCCGCTCCCCCCGCCGCACCAGCCACGCCGCGTAGATCCCGTCCGCCGGCACCGCCGCGAACCGGTGCACCAGCAGGTTCGCGGTCGGAAACCCGATCTCCCGCCCCCGCTGGTCGCCCCGCACGACCACCCCTTCGAGCCGGTGCGGCCGCCCGAGCGCGGAAGCCGCCGCCCGCACGTCGCCGGCATCGATGCAGCTGCGGATGTAGGTCGAGCTGAACACCGTGTCGTCGGCCGCCACCAGCGGCGCACCCTCGACCGCGAACCCGAACGTCCGCCCGAGCCGCTCCAGCAGCGGCACGTCCCCGGCGGCGCGGTGCCCGAACCGGAAGTTCTCCCCCACGACGACGACCGCCGCGTGCAGCGACTCGACCAGCACGTCGTGCACGAACTCCTCCGCCGGCACCCGCGAGAAGTCCGGCGTGAACGGCACGACGCACAGCACGTCGACCCCGAGCTCCTCGATCAGCTCGGCCTTCCGCGCCGGCTCCGTCAACACCGCGGGGTGCGACCCGGGCCGCACCACCTCCGCCGGATGCGGGTCGAACGTCACCACGACGGACCGCACACCCAGATCCTTGGCCCGCTTCACGAGGTGCCCGATGATCGCCTGATGCCCGCGGTGCACGCCGTCGAACACCCCGATCGTGACGGCCGACCGCCCCCAACCACCCGGCGCCGCCTCATGACCCCGCCACCGTTCCATGCCGCCCAGCCTAGATCCTGCCCGGTGCCCCACCCGGCGCGAAAACCTTTGATTTAGATCATTTCCCGGGTCCGCGGTGGTCCGGACCGCCGCTCCCGCCGGACACCGCTCGCTGACGCGTCGCTGCCACGTCCGCCGTTGGTCCCGCTCCCCTGCCGGCAAGCGACGTCCCTCGGCGGCGGCGGTCAGGTGGCCGCCAGGACTATCTCCGGCTTGGCCTTCGTGCCGGTCTCGCTCACCACCGCCAGCAGGTCGCCGGAAGGGCCGAAGACCGCGTAAGGACCCGGCATGCCAGCGGCGGGCAGCGGTCCGCCGTGGGAGAGGACGCGGGCCTCGTCCGCGCTCGCCTCGCGGGCCGGCAGGAAGCGGCGGGCCGCGTCCGCCATCGGCAGGCTCACCACGTCCGGAGCGACCGCCTCCAACTCCGGCAGCGTGCGCGCCTCCGCGAGCGTGAACCCGCCGACCGCCGTGCGCCGCAGCGCCGTCAGGTGCCCGCCGACCCCCAGCGCGGCGCCGAGGTCGCGGGCGATCGCCCGGATGTACGTACCCGACGAGCACGTCACCGCGACATCGAGGTCGAGCACCGCACCCTCGCGGCGAAGACCGAGCAGGTCCAACCGCGACACGGTCACCCGCCGCGCCGGCAGCGCCACGTCCTCCCCCGACCGCACGCGCTTGTACGCCCGCTGGCCATTGATCTTGATCGCGCTCACCGCGCTCGGCACCTGGTCGATCTCGCCGGTCTGGTCCGCGAGCGCCGCCCGGACGGCCTCCTCGGTGACCGACGTCGCCGCCGTGCTCGCCACCACCTCGCCCTCGGCGTCGTCGGTGACCGTCGACTGCCCCAGCCGGATCGTCGCGTCGTACGACTTGCCGGCGCCGATCACGTACGTCAGCAGCCGTGTCGCCCGGTTGACCCCGACCACCAGCACGCCGGTCGCCATCGGGTCCAGGGTCCCGCCGTGGCCGACCCGCCGCGTCCGCGCCAGCCGCCGCACCCGCGCCACCACGTCGTGCGAGGTCATGCCCGCCGGCTTGTCGACCACGATCAGCCCGTCGTCCGTCACGGTCGTCAAGCCTGCCAGACCGCGCGGAGCCGCCCTCAGCGGACGGCTCCCACCACCGCCCACGTCCCCGACCGGAGCCGCCACAGCAGCGCCACGCAGCGGACCACCACGAACAGCGTCAGGCCGCCCCAGATACCGGCGAGACCCCAGTCCAGGACGTACGCGACCCAGATCGACGGGACGAAGAACACCAGCGCGGCCATCACGGTCATGTCCCGCAGGAACCGCACGTCCCCCGCGCCGACCAGCACCCCGTCGAGGGCGAACACCACGCCGGCGACGGGTTGCATCGCGGCGAACCAGGGCCAGGCGACCGCGGCCTGGTCCCGTACCGCCGGGTCCGTGGTGAACAGGCCGGGCAGCGGGCCCGCGGCCGCGGCGATGACCACCGTGAACGCCACGCCGCAGACCAGGCCGGCGAGCGCGACGCGGCGGGCGAGGGCCCTGGCGCCGGCCGCGTCACCGGCGCCGAGCGCGGCGCCGACCAGCGACTGCGCGGCGATCGCGACCGCGTCGAGGACCAGCGCCGTGAAGAACCAGAGCTGCATCGCGATCTGGTGGCCGCCGACCGTCGCGGTGCCGAACCGGGCCGCCACCGCCGTCGCCGACAGGAAGCTGACCTGGAACGCGCCGCCGCGGATCAGCAGGTCGCGGCCCATCCGCAACTGGTCGCCGATCACCCGCGGATGCGGCCGCCAGGGGACCCGCTCGCGCAGCAGCGCCGCCGCGAAGAACCCACCGGCCACCGACTGGGCCACCACGTTGGCGATGGCGGAGCCCACCAGGCCCAGCCCGACCGGGTAGACCAGCAGCGGGCAGAGGATCGCGGAGAGGAGATTCGCGCCGAGGACGTACGCGAGCGGCCGCCGGGTGTCCTGGACGCCCCGCATCCACCCGTTGCCGGCCGCCGCCAGCAGCAGGCCCGGCGCGCCGAGTGCGGCGATCCGCATCCAGAGCGCCGCCTCGCCGGCGACCTCCGGATTGCCGGCGAGCGCGCGGGCGAGCGGACCGGCCGCGAACTGCATGACGATCGCCAGCGCGACCCCGGCGCCGAACGCCAGCCACGACGCCTGGATGCCTTCCGCGACCGCCGCCGCCCGGTCGCCGGCCCCGAAGCGGCGGGCCGACCGGCCGGTCGTGCCGTACGCGAGGATCGTGCCGAGCCAGGCCGCCACCGTGATGACGGTGCCGCCGACGGCGACCGCGGCCAGCGGGACGCTGCCGAGGTGGCCGACGACGGCCGTGTCGACGAGCACGTACAGCGGCTCGGCGGCGAGCACGACGAGCGCGGGCAGGGCGAGTTGCGCGATCCGGCGGGGGGACGCGGTGGCGACGGTGTCCATCGCCTGGCATCGTGGCACGCTGATGTAAGTCGCACAACCGCGTGACGGGCCTTACATCAGGGAGCTGCGCAAGGACCCGTTGTCACGGCTCGGGAGAGCGAACCGCGACAGCGGGTCCCTGAGGAGCGACCGGCTACTGCCGGGTGTCCATGGAGGTCTGCAAAGCCCGGCGCGCGGCCTCGCGCGCCTCGTCGGTCTGCGCCTCCTGCTTGCGCTTGGAGCTCATGGGACAGCGTCCTTCCAGGGTGGAAAACGGGCAGCTACCGCTGGTCGCCGACGGCGGCAGCCCGGGGTTGCCGGAGGCGAGCCCGTCGCAGCGTCTAGCCCGGGTCTGGTGTGACCCTGGAGGCCTTGCGGTGGAGCGTGCACGGCGGAGCGTGACCGCCGTGTCACGACCCAAGGTATCGTTCAGGTGCCGTCGGACGCGCGCTCTTCCCACGAAGCGGAACGATCGTTTAGGAGCGCCTCAGCGTGCGAAGAGATGCCAGCCGAGCCACCACCAGAACCCGAAGAAGCCGATCCTGCCCACCGGGACGCGACCCACTTCGTACCCCATGACGTAGGCACAGACGTCACCGAGCGTGGGGATCCGGGAGTCCTTGCGGCGGGCCAGCGCCTCGACGACCGCGCACCCCACGATGGCTGCCAGGAAGCCGGCGATGACGATCGTGCGGCTCACGCTCATCGCCGCACCAGCACCCAGAAGCCGGTCAGCCAGGCGAAGTAGCCGGCCGAGCGGAGCAGCCGGTCCTCCAGCAGCGGGTCGGCGAGCTTGGAGAACGTCGGGTACTCCGGGGTCGATCCGAGCAGGAACGTCGCACCCTCGAAGATGCCGAAGACCGCCACCGGCAGCAGCCACCACGCGGCGCCGGGGCCAAGCCGGGTCGGCGGCGGGCGGCGCGGCAGCCGGTTGCCGAGGCCGAGCCAGAGCATCGCGCCGCCGAGGCAGATCGTGTAGACGTTGGCCCGCGTGGAGAAGGACGGCAGCTGCCCGCCTACGAGCGAGAGGAACGCCAGGACGGGCAGGGTGACGACGGGACGGTCCCAGGCCCGGGACGGCGCATCGGCGGCCAGCTCCGTCGGATGCTCCATCCGTCGATTGTGGCCGCCGCCGGAGAAGCCGTCACCCGGGGTCAACCCCCATCTTCGGCGAGCCGCTCCCGGATCGCGTCGACCACCTGCTCGACCGTGCCATGCCCGGTGAACCCCGCGGCGAGCCGGTGCCCGCCGCCGCCGAGCGCGACCGCGACCCGGCTCACGTCGACGCCGCCCTTGCTGCGCATGGAGACCGCCCACTCCTCCGGGCCGACCTGCTTGACCACGAGGCTCACGTCGGCCTCGGCCGCGCAGCGCACGGAGTCGATGAGCGGCTCGAGGACGTACGGCTTCTGCTGGTGCCGGGCGAGGTCGTCGAGGGTGGCGTACGTCCACACGAGACCCCTGCCGCCCGCCGCCTCCGGCTCCAGCCGGGCACGCCCGAGGACGTCGCCGTACAGCCGTACCGCTCCGAAGGGCCGGGTGTCGAAGACCCGGCGCGAGATGTCGCCCGGGCTGATACCCGTCTCCAGCAGCCGCGCCGCCATCTGGTGCACCGCCGGCGTCGTCATCGCGAACCGGAACGAGCCGGTGTCGGTCGCCAGCGCGACGTAGAGGCACTCGGCGATCTCCGCGTCCAGCGGCACGTCCAGCCGGCGCAGCAGCTCGTCGGCGACCACCGCGGTCGCGGCAGCCGCCGGCTCGACGACGTTGATCGTGCCGAACCCCGGGTTGGACGCGTGGTGGTCGAGCACCACCGCCGCGCGCGCCACGGAGAGCCGGTCGACCAGCCCGCCGAGCCGCGAGGCGCTCGCCGCGTCGAAGCAGACCACGAGGTCCGGCGCCGGCTCCGCGGCCGACTCGGGCACCAGCAGGTCGAGGCCCGGCAGATCCTGGAACGGCTCCGGCACCTCCGGCGGCCCCGGGAAGGTGGCCTGCAGGTTGGCGACACCGAGCCGGCGCAGCCCCAGCCCGAACGCGAGCATGCTGCCCAGCGCGTCACCGTCGGGGTTCACGTGGCAGATGAGGAGCACGCGGTCGGCCGGGCCGAGACCCCGCACCGCGTCGACGGCGGCCGACCAGCTGTCGGCCCCCGCCCGTACCGGCGCGGCGGACACCTCGGTCACCGACCGTCCTCCGCCACGCCCTCGTCGCCGTCCTCGTCGTCGTCATCTTCGATCTTGTACGGCTGGGCGTCGCCCGCGTACGCCGCCCCGGCGGCCAGCCGCTGCACCTCGGCGTCCGCGCTGCGCGCCTTGGCGAGCAGCTCGTCGATGTGCTTGGCCTGGTCCTGCACGTCGTCGTGGACGAACGTCAGCGTCGGCGAGTGCCGCAGCCCCAACGCCTTGCCCACGGTGCTGCGCAGCATCCCCTTGGCACTGTCGAGCGCCGCCGCCGTCGCCGCCTGCGCTCCGGCGTCACCGAGCACCGTGTAGTAGACGGTCGCGTCCCGCAGGTCCGGCGTGATCCGCGCGTCGGTGATCGTGATCATGCCGAGCCGAGGATCCTTGATCTGGCTGCGCACCACCGAAGCCACCAGCTCCCGCACGCGTTCCGCGTGCCGGCGCACCCTGGCCGGGTCCGTCATCTCGTCACCTCCGCCGTCCTGCCTACGCTCAGACAGTACCCGCGCGACAGGCCCCGCAGCCGACCGCAGGTCGCCCATCACACCGGCACGGGACCCGGTCACGGTCAGTCATCATCCCCGTGAAGCCGGCGCCGCGCGGAGAGGAGTTCGACCTCCGGCCGGCCCGCGACCAGGCGCTCACACGAGTCCAGCACCCGGCCCACCTGCGCCGCGTCCGGCGCCACCACGGCGACGCCGATCTCGGCCCGCCCGACCAGGTCGAGCGCTCCCACCTCGGCCACGGCCACCTCGAACCGCCGCAGGGCCGCGACGATCGGCCGCACGTAGGACCGCTTGACCTTGAGCGACCGCGAGTCGCCCGGCAGGAGCACGTCGAAGACGGCGGTTCCGGTGAACATCGGCGAGAAGCATACTGCCAGAGATCGAGAAAGAGAGTCGGATTCCTGCTGCCCGCGCGGTGGGTGGTTCGTGGCCGCTCCCGGGTTCGCGCATGCGGTTGGTTGTTCGGTCGCGGTGGGGTCGGTCACCCTCCACGGCGCACGTCGCGGTCCGCGGGACACCGTCCATTGCGTGCCCTCCGCGGTGTGTTTCCGTCGCTGGCCACGCCACGGAGCCCGTCACGCTCCGCCAACCGCCACGCCAGAGCCCCACGGCGATGCGCCGAACGCGCCGGGCCTATGCGGGCGGCGACGACACGTCGCTACGGCCGGCGACGCAGATGCCTTGCGCACGGCAACGCCTCAGAAGACGTACGCACACCCTTCGAGACGTACGCCCACCGCGATACAACCCCCAGGCTCCGCACGCACGCACCACCGCAATACGACCCCGCGCTCCGCACGCACGCACCACCGCGGTACGGTCCCGCGCTTCGCGGACCTGGCCCGGCGACGGCGTACCGCGCAACACGGTCCCGCGCTCCGCGAACCTGGCCCCGCGACGACGTACCGCGCAACACGGTCCCGCGCTCCGCGAACCTGGCCCCGCGACGACGTACCGCCCAACAGATCCCGCGCTCCCCGAACCTGGCCCCGCGACGGCGTGCCGCCCAACAGATCCCGCGCTTCGCGGACCTGGCCCCGCGACGGCGTGGCGCCCAACAGATCCCGCGCTTCGCGGACCTGGCCCGGCGACGGCGTACCGCGCAACACGGTCCCGCGCTCCGCGAACCTGGCCCCGCGACGGCGTGCCGCCCAACAGATCCCGCGCTCCGCGGGTCCGGACGAGCACCGCGTCGACCTGCTTGAGGCGCGCGCGGCCTCCCCCGCCGCCCACCGCGACCGAACAACCAACCGCAGGCGGAAAGCGCAAAGGGCGGGTGGCCGAACCGATCGGCCACCCGCCCTGAAGCAGAAACCCCTACCGAGGCTTCTCGCGCATCTCGAAGGTCTCCACCACGTCACCGACCTGGATGTTGTTGTAACCACCCAGCGTCAGACCGCATTCGAAGCCTTCACGCACCTCGGTCGCGTCGTCCTTGAACCGCTTGAGCGAGCTGATCGTGACGTTGTCGGCCACGACCGCGCCGTCGCGGAGGACGCGGGCCTTGGCGTTGCGGCGGATGAGGCCCGAGCGGACGATACAGCCGGCGATGTTGCCGACCTTGGACGAGCGGAAGACCTCGCGGACCTCCGCCGAGCCGAGCTCGACCTCCTCGTACTCCGGCTTGAGCATGCCCTTGAGGGCCGCGTCGATCTCCTCCAGGGCCTGGTAGATGACGGTGTAGTACCGGATCTCCACGCCCTCGCGGTCGGCGATCTCGCGGACCTTGTTGGAGGCCCGCACGTTGAAGCCGATGATCGTGACGGCTTCGGAGGACGCGCTCGCCAGCATGACGTCGCTTTCGGTGATCGCGCCGACGCCGCGGTGGATGATCCTGAGCTGGACCTCCTGCGGGATGTCGAGCTTGAACAGCGCGTCCTCGAGGGCCTCGACCGAACCGGAGACGTCGCCCTTGAGCACCAGGTTGAGCGAGGTCTTCTCGCCCTCCTTGAGCTGCTCCATGATCGTCTCCAGCGTGGCCCGGCCGCGGGAGTTGGCGAAGCTCGCCGCCCGCCGGCGGGCCTGGCGCTGCTCGGCGATCTGCCGCACCGTGCGGTCGTCCTCGGCCGCCAGGAACGTGTCGCCGGCACCCGGGACCGCGGTCAGACCGAGGACCAGGACCGGCCGGGCCGGGCCTGCCTCGCTGACCGGCTTGCCGTTCTCGTCGAACAGCGCGCGAACACGGCCGTGTGCGCCGCCGGCCACGATGGAGTCGCCGGCCCGGAGCGTGCCCTTCTGGACGAGCACCGTGGCCACCGCACCGCGGCCCTTGTCGAGGTGGGCCTCGATCGCGACGCCCTGCGCCGGCCCGTCGATCGGAGCGGTCAGCTCCAGCGACGCGTCGGCGGTCAGCAGGACGGCCTCGAGCAGGTCCTCGATGCCGATGCCGGGCTTGGCCGCGACGTTGACGAACATGGTGTCGCCACCGTATTCCTCCGCGACGAGGCCGTACTCGGTCAGCTGCTGGCGGACCTTGTCGGGGTTCGCCTCGGGCTTGTCGATCTTGTTGACCGCCACCACGATCGGGACGTCGGCCGCCTTGGCGTGGTTGAGCGCCTCGATCGTCTGGGGCATCACGCCGTCGTCGGCCGCGACCACCAGGATCACGATGTCGGTGACCTGCGCACCACGGGCACGCATGGCGGTGAACGCCTCGTGACCCGGGGTGTCGATGAACGTGATCGCCCGCTCGGTGCCCTCGTGGTCGACGTGCACCTGGTAGGCGCCGATGTGCTGGGTGATGCCGCCGGCCTCGCCCTCGACGACGTTGGCCTTGCGGATCGCGTCGAGCAGCTTGGTCTTGCCGTGGTCGACGTGACCCATGACGGTCACCACCGGCGGCCGGCTGACGAGGCGGTCCTCGTCGACCTCGGCGTCGAGGTCGATGTTGAACTGCGCCAGCAGTTCGCGGTCCTCGTCCTCCGGGCTGACGATCTGCACGTCGAACCCGAGGTGCTCGCCGAGCAGCAGCAGCGTGTCGTCGGAGCACGACTGGGTCGCCGTCACCATCTCGCCCAGGTTGAACATCTCCTGGACGAGCGAGCCCGGGTTGGCGTCGATCTTGTCGGCGAAGTCGGAGAGCGACGCGCCGCGCGAGAGCCGGACGACCTGCCCGTTGCCCCGCGGGGCACCCGAACTCATCGTCGGCGCGGACAGGTTGTCGAACTCTTGACGACGCTGCTTCTTCGACTTGCGGCCGCGGGTCGGCTTGCCGCCGGGACGCCCGAAGGCACCCGCGGCGCCGCCGCCACGACCACGACCGCCACCGCCGGGACGACCTGGCGCGCCGGCACCCGCCGGCCCACCGCCGCCACCGCCACGGAAGCCGCCGCCACCGCCGCCGCCACCGGGGCCGCCACGGAAGCCACCGCCACCACCGCCGCCACCGGGACCACCGCGGAAGCCGCCACCGCCACCGCCGCCGCCGCGGAAGCCGCCGCCACCACCGGGACGGCCGGAGCCGCCACCGGGGCCGCCGGGCCGGCCGGTGCCGGGACCACCCGGACGACCGGGACGCTGGGCCGGCATGGACGCCGGGCTGGGCCGGGGCGGCATCGACGCCGGGCTCGGCCGGGGTGGCATCGACGCCGGGTTGGGCCGCGGACCGCCGCCGGACGCGCCGGCCTGGCGGTTCGGCGCCCCGCCGGGCGTGATGCCGAACGGGTTGTTGCCGCCGCTGCGCGCCGGAGGACGGCCCGGACCGGGACGCGGCCCGCCACCCGGCGTGGGGCCGGGCGTGGGACGGGCGGCCGGCGAACCGGGACGCGGCGGCATGGTGCCGGGGCCCGGACGCGGGCCGGGACGGGGACCGCCGTCGGCCGGAGGCTCCCGGCGGACCTGCTCACGGGCCTGCTCGCGGGCCTCCTGGGCGGCCTTGACCGTGGCCTCCTGCTCGGCCTTGAGCTGCGCGGCGCGCTGCTCTGCCGCGGCCACCTCGATGTCGTGTGCGCTCGCCGGCTTCGCCACCGGGGCCGGCGGCGGACCCGGCACCGGGCCCTTGGGCCGGACCGGCGGTGCCGGACGGCGGGGCGGTGCGGGCTTGGCCGAGATCCGGGGCTCACCCGGCGCGGTGGTGCCGCCGGTGCTGCCGTTGCCGGCCGCTGGAGCCGGCGACGGCGCCGCCTGGCCACCACCGTCCGCGAACGCGCCGCGCAGACGGCGGGCGACGGGTGCCTCCACCGTGCTGGACGCGGACTTCACGAACTCGCCCATCTCCTTGAGCTTGGCGAGAACGGTCTTGCTGTCGACCCCGAGCTCTTTGGCAAGCTCGTGTACGCGGGCCTTTCCTGCCACTGCACTCCTCACTCCGAGGCCGTGCGGGCAGCACCCGCAGCGACCTCACTCGTGCACTTGAAGCCTGGTCATTTCTGGGACTTCATCGTGTGCTCATGTCGGTCGTCCTACCCTGCTCTTGCGACACCCGCCCAGTCGGATGATCGGGCGTAGTGGTTGACGCGTGGATGTGCTCGGCCAGCTCGCCAGTGTCTGCGACACCAACTTTGCGTAACGCCCGCCCGAAGGCGTGGCGCTTGCACGCTAGCGCGAGACAAGCCGGATCAGGGTGTAGGTGCGCTCCCCTCCCCGGCAGTCTGCGGGTCGGATCGGGTCGAAGTCGGTAACCATCTCCGTCGCCGACCGCGACGAACCGCAGAAGCTCGTCAGCTGGCGCGCGCCGCCGGCAACCCACACAGGTGCGCACCGGCCGCGCACGTCGAACCGGCACCAAGTCTACCCCTACGCTCCCGCCGGCGCGCCGCCTGGCTCAGTTGCGTGATCCACACCGCGCTCCGGCTCGGTGTCGGGGCGGATGTCGATGCGCCACCCGGTCAGCCGCGCGGCGAGCCGGGCGTTCTGGCCCTCCCGCCCGATGGCCAGCGAGAGCTGGAAGTCGGGCACGGTGACCCGGGCGGTGCGGGTGGCCGCGTCGACGACATCGACCCGCAGCGCCTTCGCGGGAGAAAGCGCATTCCCGACGAACTGGGCCGGGTCCTCCGACCAGTCGATGATGTCGATCTTCTCGCCGTGCAGCTCGCTCATCACCGCCCGCACCCGCTGGCCCATCGGGCCGATGCAGGCGCCCTTCGCGTTGACCCCGGGCACCATCGCGCGCACAGCGATCTTGGAACGGTGACCGGCCTCGCGGGCGATGGCGGCGATCTCGACGCTGCCGTCGGCGATCTCCGGCACCTCGAGCGCGAACAGCTTCTTCACGAGGTTCGGGTGGGAGCGGGAGAGGGTGATCTGCGGGCCGCGGAAGCCCTTGGCGACGTGCACGACGACGCACCGGATGCGCTGGCCGTGCCCGTACACCTCGCCGGGCACCTGCTCCGACTGGGGCAGGACGGCCTCCAGCTTGCCGAGGTCGACGGTGACGATGCCCTTCTCGGTGCGCGCCTCGTGGGCCTGGATCACGCCGGTGACCAGGTCGCCGTCGCGGCCCACGTACTCGCCGAAGTGCACCTCGTCGGTGGCTTCGCGCAGCCGCTGCAGGATCACCTGCTTCGCGGTCATGGCCGCGATGCGGCCGAAGTCGTGCGGCGTGTCGTCCCACTCCCGGGCGACCGCCCCCTCCTCGTCGAGTTCCTGCGCGTAGACCGACGCGGCGCCGGTCTTCCGGTCGATCTCGACGCGGGCGTGCGGCTGGGCACCCTCGGTGTGCCGGTAGGCGGTCAGCAGCGCGGTCTCGATCGCCGCGAGGATCGTGTCGAACGGGATCTCCCGCTCGCGCTCCAGTGCGCGCAGCGCCGCGAGGTCGATGTTCACCTCTCCTCGTCCTCCAATCCATCCTCGTCGTCGTCGAACTCCGTCAGGTCGTCGTCCTCGTCACCCAGCTCGTCGACCCGGCTGAACTCCACCTGGACCCGGCCCGGACCCAGGTCCTCGTGGGCGATCGCGGTGCGCTCGCCCGCCACGTCCAACATGACACCCGCGTCGTCGACACCGACCACCCGGCCGGTGATCGGGCCGACCTTGACCAGGCGGCCGATGTTGCGCCGCCAGTGCCGCGGCAGCGTCAGCGGCCGGTCGACGCCGGGCGAGCTGACCTCGAGCTGGTACTCCCCGGCGACGATCTCGCCGCCGGCCTCCTCGGCGGCGTCGAGCGCCGCGGACACCGCGCGGGACACGTCGGCGACCGCGTCGAGATCCAGACCGCCGTCGCGGTCGACCACCACGCGGACGACGAAGCGCCGGCCGGCCCGGGAGATCGTCAGGTCCTCCAGGTCGTAGCCCGCCGCGGTGACCACCGGCTCGACGACCTCGCGCAGGCGGGCCCGCCGGGCGGCCAGGTCACCCCGCGGCGGACCGGAGCGCGGGCCCGGACGCGGGCCGGGGGCGGACCGCCCGCCGGCGGCGCGGCTTCGCTGTGCCATCTGCCACCCCTTCCCGTCGCTCGGCGCCCATGCCGACGTGCCACCGGACACGTGCCCGGTGGCTGCGCAGAGCCTAACGCGCTGCGCCACGCCGCAGCCGCCCGGCGCACCGAACCCCGCGCTCCGACGGGCCATGGTGTTGACTGACCAGGTGCGGAGCGCTGACACAAGGGATGAAACGCATCAAAGAGTACGGCGTCGCACCGTGCTCGCGCTCGGTGCCGCCGCCGCGGTCACCGGTGTCGCCGGCTGCGACCGGGAGCCACCCGCGCCGCCCCCACCGGATCCGCTTCTCCCCCTGGCCACCGACGCCGTGGCCCTCGCCGGCCGCTACCGGCTCGCCGCGGCCGACCTCCCCGACCGGGCACCGACGCTGACCCCCATCGCGGAGGCCCACGAGGCCCACGCCGCGGAGCTGGCCCGGCTCATGGCGACACCGACCCCGCCGGCGCCGTCGGCCGCACCCTCGGCGGACGGCGCCGACGCACGACTGGAGGCGCTGCGCGCGGCCGAGAAGGCGGCGTACGACGCGGCGGTCGAGGCCTGCGTCGACGCCCCCGCGCACCGGGCCGCACTGGTCGGCTCGATCGCCGCGGCCCGCGCCACGCATCTGGAGGCCCTGAAGTGACCGCCGAACTGACCGCCGCGCTGGCGGCCGAGTACGCGGCGATCTTCGCGTACGGCCCGATCGGGGTGCGGCTGACCGGCGCGGAACAGGCGGAGGCCCGCGCCGCCGAGGCCGCGCATCGCCGGCTGCGCGACGCGCTCGTGCTGACCCTCGACGCCGCCGCGCTGCCCACCGCCGCACCGGCGTACGCCCTCCCCGAGCCCGTCGCCGACCGCGCGGCCGCCCTCCGGGTGGCGATCGAGGTGGAGCGGAGGGCGGCGGCCGTCTGGCGGGCCGCGCTGCCCGCGACGACCGGCGGGCAGCGGCGCCAGGCACTCGACGCGCTGACCGGCTGCGCGATCCGCGCGACCCGCTGGCGCCGGTTCGCCGACACGGCACCGCTCACGGTGCCGTTCCCCGGCAAAACGCCCTGACCTCCGGAATTGCCCTGAGCATACTCAGTATGCATACTCAGTAGCCATGTCCATCCGACACGGCCTGCTCGCGCTGCTGGAGCGCGGGCCCATGTACGGCTACCAGCTTCGCGCCGCCTTCGAGGAGTCGACAGGGGCCACCTGGCCGCTCAACATCGGGCAGGTCTACACCACCCTGTCCCGCCTGGAGCGGGACGGCCTCGTGCGTCCGCTGCCGGAGAACGACGGGGGGCAGCGGCCGTACGAGCTGACCGACCTCGGCCACGCGGAGATCGCCGTCTGGTTCGCGACCCCGATCAGCCGCACCGACCGCCCCCGCGACGAGCTGGCGATCAAGCTGGCGCTGGCGCTGACCACCCCGGGCGTCGACGTGCGCGCGGTCGTGCAGACCCAGCGCACCGCGACCATGCGCACGCTGCAGGAGCTGACCCGGCTCAAGTCCCGCTCCGACAAGCCGGCCGACCTGTCCTGGCGGCTGATCCTCGACGCGATGGTCTTCCAGGCGGAGGCGGAGGTCCGCTGGCTCGACCACTGCGAGGCCAGCCTCGTCCGCCACCGCCCGGACCCGGCGCCGGCGTCCGCACCGGCCCCGACCCACGAGGACGCCCCCACGGAGGCGCACCGATGATCCTCGAACTGCGCGGCGTGCACCGCACCCACGGCACCGGCGAGACCGCCGTCCACGCCCTGCGCGGCGTCGACCTGGCCGTCGCCGCCGGCGAGCTGGTGGCCGTCATGGGCCCGTCCGGCTCCGGCAAGTCCACCCTGCTCAACCTCGCCGGCGGCCTGGACTCGCCGACCAGGGGCGAGGTGGTCGTCGAGGGCGAGACCCTCGGCCGGCTCAACCGCCGCGAGCTGGCCCGCCTGCGCCGCCGCCACGTCGGCTACGTCTTCCAGGACCTCAACCTGCTCGCGAGCCTCACCGCCGCGGAAAACGTCGCGCTGCCGCTGGAGCTCGACGGCATGGCGGTACGGAAGGCCCGGCGCCTCGCGGCCGCCGCGCTCGACGAAGTGGGGCTCGGCGACCTCGGCCCGCGCTTCCCCGACGAGATGTCCGGCGGCCAGCAGCAGCGGGTCGCGATCGCCCGCGCGCTGGTCGGCGACCGCCGGCTGGTGCTCGCCGACGAGCCGACCGGCGCGCTGGACTCGCAGACCGGCGAGGCCGTGCTCCGTCTGCTCCGGGCCCGGGTCGACGCGGGGGCGGCCGGGGTCCTGGTCACGCACGAGGCCCGGCACGCCGCCTGGGCCGACCGGGTGGTGTTCCTGCGCGACGGCGTCGTCGTCGACTCCTCCGGGCCACTCGACGAGCCGGAGCACCTGCTCGGAGCCCCGGCGTGACCGGCTGGCGCACCTCGCTGCGGATCGCGGCCCGGGAGGCCCGGCGGGCCAGGGGCCGCACGGCGATGGTGCTGCTGCTGATCGCGTTGCCGGTGTTCGGCCTCGCGTTCGCGGCCGTCACCTACGACATGTTCAAGCTCCGCCCGGCCGAGCGGGTCGACCGCGAGCTGGGCACCGCGGAGGCCCGCATCCACTGGTACGGCGACGGTCCGGTCACGCAGGACGTCGGCGGCGACCGGTGGGAGGAGCCGCCACGGGACGGACCGGCCACCGCCCACCCCGACCAGGAGCGGCTCCTGGCCCACCTGCCGCCCGGCAGCACCGCCACGCCGTACGCCGAATCGTGGATGGACATGCGGACCGCGGCCGGCATCGGCGGCCTGGAGGTGATCGGCGTCGACGCCGGGAACCCCCTCGCCCGCGGGATCGTGACCGTGCGGGAGGGCCGGCCGCCGGCCGCCGCGGACGAGGTGGGGCTGAGCGCGAGGGCGATGAAGCGCCTCGGCACCCGGCTCGGCGGCACCGTGGAGGACGCCGGCCGGACCCGGACGTTCCGGGTCGTGGCCCTGGTCGAGTCTCCCGCCAACCTGGGCGAGCTGATGGTCCGCCCGACCATCGAGGACACCGCCGGGACGTGGCTCGTCCACACGCCGCAGCCGATGCGGTGGGCGGACGTGCGCCGGCTCAACGCGGTCGGCATGGTCGTCCGCTCGCGCTCGGTCCTGCTCGACCCGCCCGCCAACCCGGAGGGTGCGCTGGTCACCGACGAGGGCGGCGCGCAGGACGAGCTGGGGATCGCCGCGGTCGTCGGCGGGCTGGCCCTCGTCGAGGTGGTGCTCCTCGCCGGCCCGGCGTTCGCGATCGGCGCTCGCCGCCGCCGGCGCGACCTCGCGCTGGTGGCCGCCAACGGCGGCACCCCCGGCCACCTCCGGCGCATCGTGCTCGCGGACGGCCTCGTGCTCGGTCTCGCCGGTGCCGTGGTCGGCGTCGGCGGCGGCGCGCTGGCCGCGATCGCCGGCCGCCCGCTGGTCGAGGAGTACCTCGCCGGCACGCGCGCGGGCGGCTACCGCGTCTACCCGCTGGCACTCCTCGCCGTCGCCGCGCTCGCGCTGCTCACCGGCGTGCTCGCCGCCCTGGCCCCGGCGGTCGCCGCCGCCCGGCAGGACGTGGTCGCGGCGCTGACCGGCCGCCGCGGGACGATCCGCTCGCGGCGCCGGTGGGTGGTGGTCGGCGTCGTGCTCACGCTCGCGGGTGGCGGCATCGCGGCGGCCGGCGCGCTGACCTCGCGAGCCCTCGTGATCCTCGGCGGGCTGGTCCTGGCGGAGCTGGGCCTGGTGCTGGTGACCCCGGCGCTGGTCGGGCTGATCGCGCTCGCGGGCCGGTCGCTGCCGCTCGGGCCGCGCATCGCCCTGCGCGACACCGCCCGCAACCGGGCCGCCGCGGCACCGGCGATCTCCGCGGTGATGGCGGCGGTGGCTGGCTGCGTCGCGGTGGGGACCTTTTTGGCCAGCGAAAACGACCGTCAGCGCGAGCTCTACCGGCCGGGGATGCCGCTCGGCTACGCCAGCGTCCAGCTGGCCGACGCGCGGGACGGCGCTCCGACGGTCGAGCAGGTGTCGGCCGCGGTGACGAAGAGCCTCGCCGTCACCGGCGTCACCGCGATCCAGACGGTCGGCTGTCCTGACGGCGCGCCGGAGGACGCCTACTGCTCCCTACGGCCGAAGCTGCCGGAGCGCTTGCGGTGCCCGTACGACGAGGCACAGCTGCCGCTCCCCGAGGAGCAGCGCCGGCAGGCCCTCGCCGACCCGCGCTGCGCGAAGACCGGCGTGTCCTACGGCAGCATGCCGTTCCAGACCGTGGTCGGCACCGGCGACGCCCTTGTGCCGCTGGCCGACCCCGCGGTCGACGACGTCCGCGCGGCGTCGCGGGTGCTGGCGGAGGGCGGCGCCGTGGTGGGTGACCCGCGCATGGTCGTCGACGGCCGGGTCACGCTCGAGGTCTTCGGCGAGTCCGACCAGCCGCTGCGGTCGGTGACCGTCCCCGGCTACGCGCTGCGCACCGGGATCGGCTCCGGCGACGGCGCCGCGGCCGGCCTCCAGCGGACGTTCCTGTCGCCGGCGGCGGCGCGGGCCACCGGGCTGCGGACGGTGCCGGACGGCTTCGTCATCGCCACGTCCGCCGTGCCGGACCAGGCCGCCCAGGACGAGCTGCGGGCCGCGGTGGCCGCGCTGCCCGGGCAGCCGTACGCGATGGTCGAGACCGGTGCCCCGGTGCACAACGCGATGGAGACGATCGTGCTGGCGCTGGCCGCGATCGTGGTGGCGCTCGGTGCCACGTTCGTCGCGACCGGGCTGGCCGCGGCCGACGGCCGGGCCGACCTGGCGACCCTCGCGGCCATCGGCGCCGCGCCGGGGGTCCGGCGCGTGCTGACGCTCAGCCAGTCCGGCGTCATCGCCGGTCTCGGTTCGCTGCTCGGCGCGGCGGCCGGTCTCGCGGCGGGCCTGTCCATCCTCGCCGCCTTCAACCGGCAGTCCGCCGGCATGTGGCCGGCCGAGGTTCCGTACCCCCTGGTGGTGCCCGGCACCGTGCTCCTGCTGCTGGTCTCGATCCCGGTGGTCGCGATGCTCGGCGCCGGGCTGCTCACCCGGGCCCGGCTGCCGATCGAGAGGCGGGTCGGCTGACACACTGATCCGATGTCTCCCCTCCGCGCGCTCGCGCGCCGGCTCGGCCCCACCCGGTTCCTGTACCGGGCGGGGCCGCTGCTCGTACCGCTGGACCGGGTCGTCAGCCGGCTCACCCGTGGCCGCGTCGTTGCCCTCGGGCTGGTGCCGTCGGCGCTGCTGACGACCCGGGGCCGCCGCACCGGCCAGCGGCGCGACAGCCCGCTGATCTGCGTCCCCGACGGTGCCGACTACCTGGTCGTCGGCTCGAACTGGGGAAAGCGGCAGCACCCCGCCTGGGCCCTCAACCTGCTCGCCGACCCGTCCGCCACGCTGACCGTCGGCGGCGAGACGGTGGCGGTCCGCGCGCGACTCCTCGACGGCGAGGAGCGCGAACGCCAGTGGAAGCGCGCGGTGGAGATCTGGCCGGGCTACGAGACGTACCGCGAACGCGCGGGCGGCCGCGAGATCCACCTCTTCCTGCTTGAGCGTGTCTAGCGGCATCGTGCCAACGCGGCGCGGACCGGGGCCCGGTGCGTCGGGTCGGCGACACCATGGCCGCATGACAGTCTTCCAGTGGATAGGTCCCACCTGAGCCGACACGATGACGGCCGTGACCGGTGGTGGGTGGTGGCCGGCCGGCGGCCGTCCCGTCGACGGCACCGTCAGCGACCTCTTCGACCGCTAGCTGGCCGAGACCCCGATCAGCGTGCCGATCAGGTAGGTCGCCCCGGCCGCCAGGCCGCCCAGCAGGAGCTGGCGGAGGCCGCTGACCCACCACGAGCGCCGGGTGAAGCGCGCGACCAGGGCACCCGCGACGAACAGCCCGAGGCCGCCGGCGCCGAGCGCGATCCAGAGGTTCGTGACGCCCACCAGGTACGGGATCAGCGGGACGGCGGCGCCGACCGAGAAGAAGACGAACGACAGGATGGCCGCCGCCCACGGGCTCGGGTGGTCCTCGGCGTCGACGCCCATCTCCTCCCGGACGTGCACGCGCAGCGCCTCGCGCGGATTGCGGCGCAGCGCCTCGGCGACCTGGACGGCCAGCTCCCGCGGCAGGCCGCGGCGGGTCCAGGCGTCCGCCAGCTCCCGGGCCTCCGCCTCGGGGTTGCGTTCCAGCTCCCGGCGCTCCTTGGCCACCTCGGCGCCGACCTGCTCGTTCTGGCTGCGGACGCTCGTGTACTCGCCGAGGCCCATCAAGATCGCGCCGGCGACGAGCCCGGCCACCCCGGTCAGCACCAGCGTCCGGGGCGGCACCCCGCCGCCGCCCACGCCGGCGATCAGGGCGATGTTGGTGACGAGGCCGTCCATCGCGCCGAACACCGCGGGGCGGAGGCGGCCGCCGGAGACGTCCGCGTGGTGGTGGCTCGGCGGCGGCGTCACGTGGTCGAGGTCGGTCACGGGAGGGTCAGGATCTCGTAACCGTCCTCGGTCACCACGATCGTGTGCTCGAACTGCGCCGTCCACTTGCGGTCCTTGGTGACGACGGTCCAGCCGTCGCTCCACATGTCGTACTCGTGGGTACCCAGGGTGATCATGGGCTCGATCGTGAACGTCATGCCCGGCTCCATGACGTCCGTCGGCCGCGGGCTGTCGTAGTGCGGCACGTAGAGCCCGCTGTGAAACGCCTCACCGATGCCGTGGCCGGTGAAGTCGCGGACGACGCCGTAGCCGAAGCGCTTCGCGTACGACTCGATGACGCGGCCGATGACGTTGATCTGGCGCCCCGGCGCGACCGCCTTGATGCCCCGCATCATCGCCTCGTGGGTGCGCTCGACGAGCAGCCGCGCCTCCTCGGAGACGTCGCCCACGAGGAACGTCGCGTCGGTGTCGCCGTGCACGCCGTCGATGTAGGCGGTCACGTCGACGTTGATGATGTCGCCGTCCTCGAGCACGGTCGAGTCCGGGATGCCGTGGCAGATCACCTCGTTGAGGCTGGTGCAGCAGGACTTCGGGAAGCCCTTGTAGCCCAGCGTCGACGGGTAGGCGCCGTGGTCGACCAGGAACTCGTGCACCACCTTGTCGATCTCGTCGGTGGTCACGCCGGGCTTGCAGTGCTCCCCGGCCAGCTGCGTCGCCTGGGCGGCGAGGCGGCCGGCGACCCGCATCTTCTCGATCGTCTCGGGCGTCTGCACGTGTGACCCGCGCCAGGGCCGCGGCCCCTTCTTCCCGACGTATTCCGGGCGGGGGATCGATGGCGGGACCTGACGCCACGGCGAGATGGTGCCGGGGGTCAGCGGAGCACGGGCGTCCATGGTTCACAGATTAGCGCCGGGCCGACGCCACCCCGGTGTTGCTTGCCGGGGCCTGAGGGGTGTGCCAAGGTTGGTGCCGTGGATCAAGAGGAGAACGTCTTCTCCGCCACCACCGAGGGCGACGCCGACCACCGCCGCGTCGTGGTGACCGGCGAGGTCGACATGGCGACCGCGGACCAGATGTTCCAGGCCGCGACCCGCGAACCGGCCGACGAGGTCACCCTCGACCTGCGGGCCGTCACCTTCTTCGACTCGGCGGCCATCCAGGCCCTCGTCCGCCTCAGCGACCGCATCCCGCACCTGTTCGTCCTGCCTTCGTCCCGGGTCCGCCGCGTCCTCGACATCGCCGGGCTCGGCGACCAGGCCTGGCTTGTCAAGGACTGATTTCCCGGGTCCGCGGTGGTCCGGACCGCCGCTCCCGCCGGACAAATCTCGCTGACGCGTCGAGCCACCTCCGCGGGTGGAATCGGCCGCCGTGGGCGGTTTTGCCGCACGGGAGGCCGCGGCGTCAGAAGGTGGGGAGCCCGTCCAGGCTCGCGCCGTTCTTGACCCGGCGGTACTCGGCGAGGTCGTCGGCGTCCCGGCGCGAGTGGGCCCGGATGAGCAGGTCGCGGTCGCCCTCGTAGGCCATCAGAGGCACCGCGTAGCCGCAGGAGTCGCTGACCCGGCTCACCTCGACGGTGATCACCGCGCGGAGGGCGTGCAGGTCGGGCGGCGCGGGGAACTGGTCCAGCAGGGCGGCGCATTCCGGCTGGTCGACCGCCACGAAGGTGCCACGGCCGTGCAGCCGGACGATCGTGGGCGGGCCCTGGAACGCGCAGAACATGATCGTGATGCGGCCGTTCTGCCGGAGGTGGGCGATCGTCTCGGCCCCACTGCCGTGGTAGTCCAGGTAGGCCACCCGGTGCTCGCCGAGCACCGCGAAGGTGCCGCGCATCCCCTTGGGCGACACGTTGACGTGACCCCCGTCACCGGAGGGCGCCGTCGCCACGAAGAACATCGGCTGCGCCTCGATGAAGTCGCGGAGCCTGCCGTCGATGCGCTCGTACACCTTGCCCATGGCCCGATCCTGCACCGGCGCGTCGTCGCTGGCGAGCGCGTTCCCACTCCTCAGGCGGCGCCGCGCGCCGCCGCCGTCAACGCCGCGAACAGGCGGTGGTCGGTGGTGTCCTCCGGGTGCCACTGCACCCCGATCGCGAACCGCAGCGCCGGGTCCTCGACGACCTCGATGAGGTTGTCCTCCGGGCACCACCCGGTGGCGGTCAGCTTGCCCGGATCCGCCACGCCCTGGTGGTGGAAGGAGTTGACCTCCACCGCGTCGCCCAGCACCGCGTGCGCCAGCGACCCCTGCGCCAACTCGACCGGGTGGATGCCGAACTTCGGGCCCGAGACCGGCCGGTGGTTGTCGTGCCCGAGCACGTCCGGCAGGTGCTGGTGGAGCCGCCCGCCGTAGACGACGGCCATCAGCTGCATGCCCCGGCAGATGGCCAGCGTCGGCAGGTCGGCCTCCAGCGCGGCCCGCATGAGCAGCATCTCGGCGGCGTCCCGCTCGGGCTTGACGTGCGTCGTGGGGTGCGGCTCCTCGCCGTAGAGCGCCGGGTCGACGTCGGAGCCGCCGGTGAACAGGATGCCGTCGAGCCCGTCGAGGACGTCGACGTCCGGCGTATCCGGCGTGATGAGGACCGCCCGGCCGCCGCTGTTGTGCACAGCCTGGACGTAGGCGAGCGGCAGCACCGCGGCGAACGTGTCGTTCAGCCCGAACCTCGCCTCTTCGGCGTAGGTGGTCAGGCCGATCACGGGCCTAGACATCAGCTCACTCTAACGGCCCGCGGCCGGGGTGGAAGGGCGGATGACTGTGGACCGGGCCACCGCCGGCCTCAGACGATCGTGGGCGGGCGGCCGCCGCGCGCGCCACGGCCGGCGCGGTTGGCGGTCTTGTGGATGCCGGTGGCCACCCGGGTGCCGCGGTGGGCACGGCCACGGCGGTGCGCGGCGCGCTCGTGGGCGGGCGGCGCCGCCTGGCCCGTGCGGACCGTAGTGGGCTGGCCACCCTGCGCCATCCGGGGCCGCGGCACCGGGACGCCGTGGCTCGAGCGGGCCGCGGCGACCAGGGCCTCGAAGATCCGCAGGTCGCCGGCCTCCTCCGGATGCCACTGCACGCCGAGGACGTACGGCTTCGCCGGGTCCTCCACGGCCTCCACCACGCCGTCGTCGGCGCGGGCGGTGACCGCGAGCGTCCCGGGATCGGCGACCGCCTGGTGGTGGTACGTGTTGACCTCCACGTGCCCGTCGTCGTCGGGACCGTCGCCGACCACCGCGGCCGCGAGCGAATCCGGGCTCAGGGTCACGCCGTGCGAGCCGTACACGCCGGGGGCCGGGCGGTGCTTGTCGGTGCCCACGACGTCGGGCAGGTGCTGGTGTAGCCGCCCGCCATGGGCGACGGCCAGCAGCTGCATGCCCCGGCAGATGCCGAGCACCGGCAGCCCGTCGGCCAGGGCCTCGCGCAGCAGCACCCACTCGGCGCGGTCCCGTTCGGGGTTGCTGACGGTGAGAGGGCCCGGTCGCTCGCCGTAGAGCTCGGGGCTGATGTCGGCGCCGCCGGCGATGATCAGCGCGTCCAGCGCGCCGACGACGTCGCCGTCAAGATCATCGGGGGGAAGCAGGACGGCCCGCCCGCCCGCCGCCTTGACGGCGTCGACGTAAGAGCGGCGGACCAGGACGGCTTCCTGCTCGGTCCACACCCCCCACGACGCAGGTTCCACATAGGACGTAATTCCGACGATCGGTCGCACGGTGCGTATCACTCCTTACGGGTCAACCTTGCTACCCACAGGCGCCGATCGACAAACGATCCCTACAGGGGTGTGACGTACGCCCCCGTAATTCCTCCGTCGACCACGAACTGGGACGCGGTCATGAACGAAGCGTCGTCGCTGGCGAGGAAGGCGACCGCCGCGGCGATCTCCTCGGGCCGGCCGAAACGCCCCATCGGCACATGCACCAGGCGGCGGGCCGCGCGCTCCGGGTCCTTGGCGAACAGCTCCTCCAGCAGCGGCGTCGCGATCGGGCCCGGGCAGAGCGCGTTGATCCGGATGCCCTCCCGCGCGAACTGCACACCCAGCTCGCGGGTCATCGCCAGGACGCCGCCCTTGCTGGCCGTGTAGGCGATCTGCGAGGTCGCCGCTCCCATCAGCGCCACGAAGGAGGCCGTGTTGACGATCGCACCCCGGCCCTGCCGGCGCATGTGCGGAATGGCGTACCTGCAGCAGAGATAGACGCTGGTGGTATTGACCCGGATGACGCGTTCCCACGCTTCGAGACCCGTCTCCAGAATCGAGTCGTCGTCCGGCGGCGAGATTCCCGCGTTGTTGAAGGCGATATCGACCCTGCCGTACCGTTCGGCGACGCCGTCGAAGAGCTCGCGGACGCCGGCCTCGTCCGAGACGTCGCAGAGCACGAACTCGCCGCCGACCTCCTCGGCCGCCGCCTTGCCGGCCTCCGCGGCGACGTCGACGCAGACCACCCGGGCCCCCTCGCTGGCGAACCGGCGGGCCGTGGCGAGCCCGATGCCGCTGCCGGCGCCGGTGATCACGGCCACCCGGTCTTCGAGTCTTCTCATCAGGCCCCTCACTGTGTCGCGATGAAGACGTTCTTGACGTCGGTGAACGAGAGCAGCGCGTCGGGGCCGAGCTCGCGGCCCAGGCCGGACTGTTTCATGCCGCCGAACGGCGTCCAGTAGCGCACCGACGCGTTGGAGTTGACGCTCAGGTTGCCGGAGTCGACGCCACGGGCGACCCGGATCGCGCGGCCCACGTCACGGGTCCAGATCGAGCCGGAGAGGCCGTACTCGGTGTCGTTGGCCAGGCGGATCGCGTCGGCCTCGTCGTCGAAGGGCAGGACCGAGACGACCGGGCCGAAGATCTCCTCGCGCCAGTGCCGGTCCGCCGTGGAGGAGGCGAGCAGCACCGTCGGCGCGTACCAGAATCCGGGGCCCTCCGGGGCGGTCCCGGTGAACGCCACCGTGGCGCCATCCACATAGGAGGATACGGCGGCGCGCCGCTCCGCGGTGATCAGCGGGCCCATCTGGGCCGTCTCCAGCGCCGGATCCTCGACCCGGAAACCCTTGACGGCCGGTTCCAGGAGCTCCAGGAAGCGGTCGTACACGGCGCGCTGGACGAGGATCCGCGACCGCGCGCAGCAGTCCTGGCCGGCGTTGTCGAAGACCGCGGCCG
>Ga0164243_10003199_pt1 | contig 26416 bp, 20 predicted proteins | sample OricompcompostOP_FD_108781 | JGI IMG/M metagenome (GOLD analysis project Ga0164243, IMG submission 108781) | Organic Plus compost microbial communities from Emeryville, California, USA - Original compost - Organic plus compost (OP) | ecosystem: Engineered > Solid waste > Mixed feedstock >...
GGCAACCTGTTCACCGGGCAGGAGCAGGGCGGCGGCAAGACGCGGCCGGAGATCTACGTGATGGGCGTGCGCAACATCGCCCGGATCGCCTGGGACCCGGTCAACGACTGGCTCACAGCCGCCTGGGTCGGGCCGGACGCCGGCGCGCCGAACCCGGAGCTGGGTCCGGCGAAGTACGAGACCGCGACGATCATCACGTCGGCCGGCAACCACGGGTGGCCGTACTGCATGGGCAACCGGCAGCCGTACCGGGACCGGAGCAACACCGACGCGAGCGTGCTGACCGGCTGGTACGACTGCGACAACCCGAAGAACGAGTCGCCGCGCAACACCGGCCTGGTGGACCTGCCACCGGTGCGCGACAACATGATCTGGTACTCGCCGCAGGGCGGTAACCCGGTCTTCCCGCGCAACGCGCAGGGAATCCCGAGCTACAAGGTCGAGGAGAGCACCTACGGCTTCCCGTACCTCACCGGCGGCGGCCAGGCGGTCATGGACGGCCCGACGTACCACCGGTCCAAGGTGGACGCCGACAGCGGCGTCGCGTGGCCGGAGTACTGGGACAACAAGTGGTTCATCGGTGACCAGTCCAACAGCAACAACCGGATCGCGGTGACCGTGGACCCGTCGACGGTCGCGCACGCCGGGACGCCGGCGTTCGCGGAGGACCTGCGGGGCATCATCCGCCCGGGCAACGGCGGCACCCAGCTGCAGTCCTGGATGGACGCCAAGTTCGGGCCCGACGGCGCGCTCTACATGCTCGACTACGCCGGCGGCTTCTTCAGCCTCCACTCGAACCAGAAGCTGATCCGGATCGTCTACGACGGCAAGGCCGCCACGCCGAACCCGAGCCTGGCGACGGCGCGGTCGATCTCGCCGCACGAGCCCCGGACGATCGCGTTCTCCAGCGCGAAGGTCGGCGGCGTGGCCTGGGAGTGGGACTTCGGCGACGGCACGAAGGGCTCCACCAACCCGCACCCCAAGCACACCTACAAGCGGTACGGCACCTTCCAGGCGAAGCTGAAGGTGACGTACGCCGACGGTGAGGTCGTCACGTCGACGATCACGGTCAACGCCGGATGTGCCGCGCCGGACTCCCGGCCGACCGTCTGGCTGCTCGACACCGACACCGGTCTCGCGAACCGCGCGGTCGGCGGTGGCTGCACGATCAACGACCTGATCGACGACGAGTCGACGTGGCCCAACCGGGGTGCGTTCGTCGACCACCTGGAGACCGTGATCACCGAGCTGACCGCGGCCTACGTGATCGACAACCGGGAGGCCAACGCCCTGCGGCAGGCCGGCCGGCAGTCGCCGATCGGCGCCACCAACGGGTACCAGCCGATCTTCGACGGCACGGCGTACTCCCTGGCCGGCTGGCGGCAGGCACCCGGCGGATCGTTCGGCCTCCGGCCGGACGGCTCGATCCGCAGCTCCGGCGGCCTGGGCATGCTCTGGTACGCGGACCAGGAGTTCGCCGACTACTCGATCCGGTTGCAGTTCCGCGACGTGTCGCCGGACAACGTCCGGGCCAACAGCGGTGTCTTCGTCCGGTTCCCGGACCCGCGGACTCCGCTCGAGCAGCGGCCGCCGGGCAGCTGCGGCACGGTCGGATCGGCGCGCACCTCGCCGGCGTGGGTCGCGATCTTCTGTGGACACGAGATCCAGCTCTACGACGGTGAGACCGGTGAGCCGCAGAAGACGGGGTCGGTCTACAACTTCGACTCCAACACGATGGCCCAGGCCGGCGCGACCCCGAAGAACCAGTGGAACGACTACGAGATCCGGGTGGTCGGGCAGCACTACACGATCATCCGGAACGGTGTGGTGATCAACGAGTTCGACAACACGCCGGGCAAGCAGTCGTCCCGCGCCGGTGACCCGCCGACGGACCTGCGCCAGTTCGTCAGCGGCTTCATCGGCCTGCAGAACCACGGCACCAACGACCTGATGGAGTTCCGCAACGTCCGCGTGCGGACACTCTGAACGAAAGGAAGGGCCCCTTCCTATCGCCTAGGCGATAGGAAGGGGCCCTTCCTTTCATCGCACGGTGAGCCGGCGCGGCGGTGTGCGCAGGGGCGGTGGCAGGCGGAGCGGACCCGACCCGGGGACGATGCTGCCGAGCACGCGGGCGGTCGCGGCACCCGTGGAGGCCGGGACGGACGCCGGCAGGCCGTGCCAGGTGAGCCAGCCGATCAGCGCGAAGAGCACGGCCTCCTTGGCGTCGGCCGGCAGCCCCAGGTCCTCGGAGGGCACCAGTGCCGCGCCGGCGGCCAGCTCCGCCAGGCGGCTCCGGAGCGTGCCGTTGTGGACCCCACCGCCGGAGACGACCACGGTGTCGAGCCGGTGCCGGCGGATCTCGGCCGCCACGGTGGCGGCGGTCAGCTCGGTGAGCGTGGCGAGCACGTCGGCCGCGGCGTGCCCGTCGAGGAGCCCGTCGAGGTAGTCCGGACAGAACAGCTCCTTGCCGGTCGACTTCGGCGGGGTGCGCGCGTAGTAGGGCTCCGCCAGCAGCCGGTCGAGCAGGTCGGGAAGCACCGTGCCCCGGGCCGCGAGCGCGCCGCCGCGGTCGTAGGGCCGCCCGGTGAGCGTGAGCGCGGCGGCGTCCAGCAGCGCGTTGCCGGGCCCGGTGTCGTAGGCCCGCACCTCGCCCGGCACCGCGACGGTGAGGTTGGCGATGCCGCCGATGTTGAGCGCACCCCACCGCCCGGGCCGCCCGGCGACGAGCATGAGGTCGAGCACGGGCACCAGCGGCGCACCCTCCCCACCGGCCGCCACGTCCCGGGCACGGACGTCGGCCACCACGGCCAGGCCGGTCCGCTCGGCGATCCAGGCGGGCTGGCCGAGCTGCAGGGTGCCGTCGACCGCGGCGTGGAACAGCGTCTGGCCGTGCGAGCAGATCAGGTCGGCCGGCCCGGCGGCGCGCAACGCCTCGGCGGCCGCGTCCGCGAACGCCTTGCCGAGCATCGTGTCGAGCGCGCAGACGTCGCCCAGGCCCACCCGGCCCGGCGGCAGCGCCGCGCGGATCGCATCCCGCACGGCCGGCTCGTACGGCGTCGTGGCGTGGTGCAGCACCCGCGCGCGCAGGCTCTCCCCGTCGGCGGCCGGCGCGAACGCGACCAGCGCCGCGTCGACGCCGTCGTGCGACGTGCCCGAGCTCAGCCCCAGAACCCGCATCGCCCCACCCTGGCCCAGCCACCGACCGCCGTCAAACGCCCGCCGCCGGGGTGCCGCCGGACAGGCGGCCCCCCGCGTGGCGCCAGTGCGTGCAGCGCGGTGCGTGGCCTGACCAACGTCACCGTGACCGCGTAGCCGGGACGGGGGCGGTCACCCGGCCGAGGAACGCCAGCGTCTCGGTGAGGGCGTGCTGGGCGGCCGGGTCGTCGAGGTGGAACTGGTACTCGTGCTGCAGCGGCGGCTGGTGCCCGTCCCAGAACACGGCGGTCACCGGGACGCCGAGCTGGCGCAGCCGCTCGGCCATCGGCACCGACTGGGTCGCGGTGAGGCCGTCGCCGTTGCCGCCGGAGATGTACGTGGGCGGGAACGCCGCCGTCACGTCGTCGATCGTGGACATCTCGCGGCCCGCCGGGGTGTCGGCCCAGTCGCGGTGCCCGGTGTACGACCAGAGCGCGGTGCGAAAGCCCCACCCGACGACGCCGGTGAGCCGCGACATGGCGGTGAGGTCGTAGACGCCGCAGTTGAGGACGACGCCGCGCAGCTGCTCGGGCCCGAGGGCCGGCGCGATGCCGACCTCGCGGGCGTACGCCGGGTTGGTGACCATCGTCGCCACCTGGCTGGCGATCTGTGCGCCGGCCGAGTCGCCGGCGAGCACGATCCGCTCCGGGTCGACCCGCAGGTCGGCCGCGTTCCGCCGCAGGTACGCCAGGGCCGTGTTCACCTGCGTGATCGCCGTGGGGTACGTGGCCCCCGGCGCGACGGAGTAGTCCAGCCCGACGGCCGTGTAGCCGCGCGCGGCGAGGATCCGCAGGTACGGGGCGACGTCCTGCTTGCTGCCGGAAATCCAGGCGCCGCCGTGCACCCAGACGACGGTCGGCAGCGCACCCTCGCCGTCCGGCGTGAACACGTCCAGCGCGGGCCCCTTCCCGTGCTCGCCGTAGGGGAGGCCGGTGCGGGCGGTGACGCCGGACGCCGGCACGTGCCGGCTCATCTCCTTGGCCGTAGCCCGTCCACCGCGCTCGAAGACGGCCCGGATCACCAGCGCCGACGGCCACGGCGTGACCAGTCCCCACACCACGACCGCGAGCACGACCACCCCGAACGCCAGCAGCGTCAGGGGAAGCGGCCGGCGGTACCAGGGCGCTCCGCGGGCTCGCACGTGCACACCCCCCAAGATGGAGCAAAACAGACATGTTGATCATATCTGCATCATCGGTGCCGATCGCGCACGAGTTCGATCACTACTTCGGAGAGAAGGTGCTGGAGCCCCCGGGCACGGCGTGGACCGCGGTCAACGCCGGCGGAGGCGGTGCCACCAGCGCACCGGACGGAAGCGCGGGCACTTCGCCGGGCCGCACAGGGTGCAGTCCGTGCCGCGCCGGTAGTGGGCATGTGCCGCGGCGGGGTGGCCACACACGCAGACCTTCTCCATCACTCTCCAGGGGTCCCATGATCACTCTATGTACACAGCGTGACGTTACTCAACAGTAGCGACTCGACCACCTAGTGGAATAGTGCGCCACTTCACAAGGTTGTTTGCTCCCCGTTACAGGCAGATTATCCCGATCAACCCGGGTATCCGGATGATCCCCGGCCGTCCCGCGCCGATGCCTTTCTCCCGGTGTCTGTGAGCCCGTTGTGACCTTGTGGACAAGAGGTATCCATCGCGGTCTCACCCTTCGAGGGGTTCGCGCAAATTGGTGGCCTTCTGCCGATAGGACCGTTCGGTCCGGGACGGTAGCTTCGCCGGCATGCACCAGATCTCACGCAGCGTGACCGTCGTCATCCCCGCCCTCAACGAGGAGCGGAACCTCCCGCACGTCTTCGCCCGCCTTCCCCAGGACGTCGACCAGGTGGTGCTCGTCGATGGCGGCTCGGTGGACCGCACGATCGAGGTCGCCGAGAAGCTGTGGCCGGGCATCGATGTCGTCAAGCAGACCCGGTCCGGCAAGGGCAACGCCCTCGCCTGCGGGTTCGCCGTCGCCAAGGGCGACCTGATCGTCATGATCGACGCCGACGGGTCGACCGACCCGGCCGAGATACCGCGGTTCGTGGCGGCGCTGGAGGACGGTGCGGACTTCGCCAAGGGTTCGCGGTTCGGCCCCGGCGGGCACAGCGACGACATCACCCCGCTGCGCAAGCTCGGCAACGACGGCCTCAACGCCGTGGTGAACGTCCTGTTCGGGACCCGCTTCACCGACCTGTGCTACGGCTACAACGCCTTCCGGCGGGAGGCCCTCGACGTCCTCGACCTGCCGGACCCCGCGCTCGCCCACCGGCCCGACGGCCGCAAGCACTACGGCGACGGCTTCGAGGTGGAGACCCTCATCAACATCCGGGCCGCCGCGCGCGGGCTGCGGATCGAGGAGGTGCCGAGCATCGAGCGGGAGCGGATCCACGGCGAGAGCAACCTCAACACGTTCCGCGACGGCACCCGCGTGCTCCGCACGATCGTCACCGAGTACCGCCGCGACCGCCGGAGCCGCGTCCGCCGCCGCCGCGCCACCCGTCCCGTCCTGGCCGGGCTGGCCCGTCTCTTCGTCCGCGCGAGGTGAGCACCATGACCGGCGTCACCGTCGTCATCCCCTGCCACAGCGACCGCGAGTGGGACGGTCTCGTCCGCACCGTCGCCGCCGCGCACGCGCAGGTCCCCCCGCCCGACGCCGTCGTGGTCGTCGTCGACCACAACGACGGGCTCTTCGAGCGCGCGCGGGCCGCCTTCCCGCGTACGACCGTGGTCCGCAACACCGGCAGCCGCGGCGCCTCCGGTGCCCGCAACGCCGGTGCCCGCCTGGCCACCACCCCCCTGGTCGCCTTCGTCGACGGCGACGCGGTGCCCCGCCCCGGCTGGCTCGCGGCGCTGCTCGCACCCTTCGCCGACCCGCGCGTCACCGGCACCGGCGGCCGCATCGTCCCCGCGTGGGCCGGTGCCCGCCCGGGCTGGCTCCCCGACGAGTTCCTGTGGACGGTCGGCGCGTCGCACCTGCCGGACGGCGCCGCCGACCACCGGGTCCGCAACGTCTGGTCGGGCAACATGGCGGTCCGGCGCGACGCGTTCGTCGCGGTGGGCGGTTTCCGCGACGGCTTCGGCAAGGTCGGCAACCGGTCCCGCCCGGAGGACACCGACCTGTGCGTACGGATGGGCCGCTCCGGCGAGTGGCGCCTCGTGCCCGGCGCGGTCGTGGACCACGGCGTCCCGGCCACGCACACCACGTACCGCTACTTCCTGCGCCGCTGCTACGCCGAGGGACGCGGCAAGGTCTCGATGGCGCGCCTCCTCGGCGGCCGCGACGACCTCGCGGTCGAGAGCGACTGGCTGCGCGACACCGTGCGGTCCTCGGTACGCCGGCTCGCGCGCGGCGGTGCCGAGCGCCGCCGTGGCGGCGCCGCGGTGACCGGCCTCGCCGCCGCCTCCGTCGGCGCGGCGGTCGAGGTGCTGACGACCCTTCCCGTGCGGACGCCGCGATGAGCGCCGCGCCGACCACAGTGGACTCGGCGGTGATCCCGGCCGTCGTCCGCGACGTGGATCTGACCGAGCCGCTGCCCGCGATCCCGGCCGTCGCGCCGGACGGGCGGCGGGTGGAACGCGTCTGGCTGCTCGTCCGCTGCGACACCGAGCCCGTCGGCTCGCTGCTGCTCGACGTACCCGAGACCGGCCTCTCCCCCGCGGACCTCGCGGCCGTCGTGCCGGACGCCCTGCACACCGCCGGGACGCCCGGATTCCGGCGCCGGCGCGAGGAGGTGCTGCGCGACGCGCCGCCGATCACGGTCGTCGTCTGTACCCGCGAGCGTCCCGAGCCGCTGGCCCGCTGCCTCGACAGCCTGCTCGCCCAGCGCTACCCACGGATGCGCGTGCTCGTGGTCGACAACGCCCCGCGCACGACCGCCACGGCGGACGTGGTCGCCGCGGCCGCCTGGCGCGGGCGGGTCGACTACCTCCTCGCCGAGCGGCCCGGACTCTCGAACGCCCGCAACCGCGCCGTCGCCGCCTGCCCCGGCGAGATCCTGGCCTGGATCGACGACGACGAGGTCGCCGACCCGTACTGGCTCGCCGAGATCGCCCGCGGGTTCGCCGACCACCCGGAGGCCGACGTCGTGGCCGGCGTGATCGTCCCGGCCGAGCTGGAGACGCCGGCGCAGCTGTGGTTCGAGGAGTTCGGCGGGCACAGCAAGGGCCGCGGCTTCCGCCCGGACGTCTTCTCGCCCGCCACCGCGCACCGGCAGAGCCCGCTCTACCCGCTGCCGCCGTTCGCCACGGGTGCCAACATGACGTTCCGGCCGGGGGTCATCGAGCGCATCGGCGGCTTCGACCCGGCGCTCGGCGCCGGCACGCCGGCCGGCGGCTCGGAGGACACGCTGGCGTTCACCCAGGTGCTGCTGGGCGGCGGCACGATCGTCTACCAGCCGTCCGCGGTGGTCCGCCACTACCACCGGCGCGACCTGCGCGGCCTCGAAGAGCAGCTGGTCGGGTACGGAGTGGGGCTCGCCGCCGCGTACACCGCGCTGCTGCGGCAGGACCCGCGGCGCCTCGTGCCGCTGCTGCGGCTGCTGCCGACCGCGCTGCACGACCTGCTGGCGCCGGACAGCCCCCGCACGGCGGGGCTGGGCCCGGAGTTCCCGCGGGAGCTGTTGTCGGCCAACCGGCGCGGGATGCTCCGCGGCCCGGTCGCGTACGCGCGCGGGCGACGCGCGCACCGGCGGGCGGGAGCCGGGAGGTGAGCGCCGGGGCCGCACCCCTGGTGCGGACCGCCGCCGCGCTGATGACGTCCACTGTGGCGGCGTCCGCGTTCGGATTCGTCTTCTGGGTGGCGGCGGCACGCTGGTTCCCGGCGGAGGCCGTCGGCACGGTGTCGGCCGCGGTCTCCGCGCTGACCCTGCTCGCGGCGATCGCCCAGCTCAACCTCACCAGCATGTTCGCGCGGTTCGTGCCCGGGGCCGGGCACCGGACCCGGCGGCTCGTGCTCGGCGGCTTCGGCGCGTCGGCCGCGATGGGCGTGCTGCTCGCCGCGGGCTTCCTCGCCGTGGGGCCGCGGCTGGACGCGCTGGACGGGCTCGGCTGGGACGCCGTGTTCGTGGTCGCGGTCGTCGCCGCGTCGCTCCTGTTCATCCAGGACGCGGTGCTGGCCGCGCTCGGCCGGGCCGGCAGCGTGCCGGTCAAGAACACGGTCGCCGCCGCCGGGCGGCTCGCGCTGCTGCCGGTCTTCGCCGCTCTCGGCGGCGGGCCGGGGCTGCTGCTCGCCTGGGTGCTGCCGGGCCTGGCCACGATGCTGCTGATCAACTGGTGGATCCTGACCCGCCTGGCCCGGCGGCGCCGCGAAGCTCCCCAGCCGGTCGCCGACGCCGGGACGGGTCGGGGACGCGAGGTCACGAGCTTCGTGGCCGCCGAGTACGTCAACGGCGTCATCACCAACATGATCTCGTTCCTGCCGCCGGTGCTGGTCTCCGCCGTGCTCGGCCCGGCCCAGGGCGCCTACTTCTACCTGCCGTGGACCATCGGGGTGGGGATCACCACGCTGCTGTGGAACGTCGTCACGTCGTTCGTGGTGAGCGCCTCGGCCGGGGCCGCCGAGGCGCGGGCACACGTGCGCCGGGCCGGCGCGCTGGTGCTCGCCGTCGTGGTGCCGGCGACCGCGGTGCTGACGCTGGCGGCGCGGCCGCTGCTGTCCGTCGTCGGCCCGGAGTACGCCGCCAACGGCGCCGGACTGCTGCGGGTGATCGGGCTCTCCGTCCCGTTCACCGCCGTGGTGCTGATGGTCACCGCCTTCGCCGTGATGGAGAAGCGGATGTGGCGGATGGTGGCCGTCCAGGCCGTCCTGGCCGCCGTCTGCCTCGGCGGCGGCTGGCTCGCGCTGGTCCGCGCGCAGTCGGCGATGGGCCCCGCGTGGTCGCTGGTGATCGCGCAGGCGGCGATGGCTCTCGTTCTCCTGCCGGGCCTGGTCCGGCGGATCCGGTCCGTCGGCACGGCCTCGTGGGCCGGCACGGCGGATTCCCAGCGCCGGGTGCCCGCACCCCGGCACACGACCGAGGAGGTGGCAGCATGATCGACGAACGGCTCGACATCCCGACGGCCACGAGGTTGGTGGAGGGACCAGCGGCCGGTCGACCCGAGGCGGCACCGCTCTCGCGCACCCTCGCCGTCCTGGCCGTCGTGGTCGGCGCCGCCACCGTGCTCGCGTCGGCAGTGCCGGCCTCCGCCGTACGGCTGCCCGCGTTCCTCGCGCTGGCGGTGCTCGGCCCCGGCGCGGCGCTGGTCGCCCACCTGCGCGTGCGGGACCGCGTCGTGGCCTGGGCCCTGGTGGTGCTCACCAGCGTCACGACGTTCACCGCACTCGCCACGGCGATGGTGTGGGCCCGGTGGTGGCAGCCGTGGGCCGGCGCGTGGATCCTCGGCGGCCTCGTCGCCGCCGGCGGTCTCGCCGCGCTCGCCCGGCACCGGCCGGCCGGCGCCATCACCCTCACCGCGCCGGCACCGGGGACGCTGCCGCGGCTCGTGCCCCTGGCCCTCGGCGCCGCGCTCTGGATCGCCGCCGTCGCGACGACGGACATCGCGGACGTCGGCGAGTTCGGCCTGCTGGGCACCGTGTCGCCGGTCTGGTTCGCGGCCCTGGCCGTGTGCGCCGGCGGGTTCCTCGCGGCGCTGCGCCGGCCCGCCGTGGCCGCCGCGCACGTCGCCCTGCTCGTGCTGATCCTGCACGGCACCACACCGCTGCTGCTCAGCGAGCCCCAGTACGCGTGGACCTACCCGCACCTCGGCGTGATCGCGTACTTCCAGGACGGCGCCGCGCCGCTCTCCGGCGACCTCTACCAGCAGTGGCCGGGCGTGTTCGCGGCCATGGCACAGCTGTCGACGCTCGCCGGCGTGCCGGCGGCCGACCTCGCCCCCTGGTCGCCGGTGGCGTTCAACCTCGCCGGCTCGCTGCTGCTCTGGGCGGTGGCCCGCTCGCTGACCTCGGACGGCCGGGTGGCGCTGCTGACCGTGTTCGTCTTCCAGTGCGTCAACTGGGTGGAGCAGGACTACCTCTCGCCGCAGGGGCTGGCGTTCCTGCTGAGCCTCGGCGTCATGCTGCTGGCGATCCGCTACCTGCGCGGTGACGCGCGGGGTCCGGCCCGCGACGCCGCCGTCGCCGGGGTGATCGCGGTGTACGCGGTGCTCACCGTCACCCACCAGCTCTCGCCCTACCTGGTGCTGGCGCAGTTGGGCGTCCTCGCCGCGGCCCGCCTGATCCGTCCATGGTGGATGGTGGCGGCGCTGGCGGTCGTCGCCGGGGCCTACCTGGTGCCGCGCTGGGGGCTCGTCTCGGGCGGCTTCGACCTCTTCGACGGCTTCGACATCTTCGCCAACGCGCGGGGCAACGGGCCGGCGTGGGGCTCGACCGGTCAGGCGTTCTCGGCCGTCGTGGTGCGGGTCCTCGCGATCGGCACCTGGCTGCTCACCGCGGCGGTGGTGGTCGCGGCCTGGCGGAGCCGCCGGCGCGAGGCGCTGCTGCCGGCGATCCTCGCCATCACGCCGTTCCTGCTGCTGTTCGGGCAGAGCTACGGCGGCGAGGCCGTCTACCGCGTGTTCCTGTTCTCGGCGCCGTGGTGCGCGTACCTCATCGCGGGTTCAGCGGTCCGCCTCGCGGACCGGAAGTTCGGCTCGACGGCGCACTTCGCGGACCGGTTCGGCTCGACGGCCCGCCTCGCGGACCGGGAGGAAGCGGCCCACCTCGCGGACCGGGAGGTCGGTTCGACCGCGCGCCTCGCGGACCGGGAGGTCGCCTCAGCGGCCCATCTCGCGGACCGGAAGGGTGCCTCGGCGGTCCGCCTCGCGGGTGGGAAGTTCGGAACGGCGGTCCGGCGGCTGCCAGCGGTCGACGGGACGTCGGCGCGGTGGGCGGGGTCGCTCGTCGCGGCGGGCGTGCTGCTCGTGCTGGCGGCGCTCGGCACCGTCCAGGGCCGGCACGGTCAGCTGATGGTGGACCGCCAGAGGCCGGCGGACGTCGCCGCGGCCGAGTACGTCTACACCCACGGCCGTCCCGGGGCCACCGTCGCGGTCGTCTCGTCGAACTTCCCGGGCCGGCTCACCGCCGACTACCCGGAGTTCAACCGGACCATCCCGGTCGGGCAGCCGGACCTCGCGATCGGCGCGGACCTGCACGGTTCGTCCCTGGGCCCGGCCGACCTGCCGGCGATCGAGAGCTACCTGGCCTCGTTCGACGGGACCACGACGTACCTCGTGGTGAGCGACGGGATGCGGGACCAGGCCCGGTACTTCGGCTACTTCCCGTCCGGGGCACTGGACCGGCTGGAGTCCACACTGGACGCGGCTCCGGGCTGGTCGGTGTTCCACGAGGCCGAGGGCGTGACGGTCTACGAGTTCGCCGGTGCGTAGACGGCCACCCAGTCGACCTGCAGGTCGACCCGCGCGGGCGTGGTCGCGTCCGGGCAGGCCTCCCAGCTGTGCCCGCAGTACCACGCCTGGGACTGGAGCGCGAGCCCCATCGGCTCGCTCGGCACCTGGTCGCCGGTCAGCCGCGACCAGGGCCGGCCGTCCAGCGTGAACACCAGCTCGCCGGGGCGCCACTCGACGCCGGCGGTATGCCACTGGGTGAAGTCGGCGGCGACGGTGTTGGTGGTGACCCCGCCGGGCTGGTGCAGGGAGGCGTAGAGCAGGTCGCGGTTCCGGCCGTTGTCCTCGGCGAAGTCGATCTCCGGCAGGAGGGCGTCGCCGCGCGGCCAGAGCAGCAGGGCGTACGCGATGCCGGTGCCTCTGTCCATCCGGAACCGCACGTCGTAGCGGCCGTAGGTCTGCATGAGCCGGTTCTGGTTGGACACCCCGCCGGTGACGTAGATGTCGTCGCGCGCCGGCTCCCGCCAGGCACCGATCGTGAGCAGGCCGTCGCCGACCGACACGTGGCTCGGCTCGAACCAGCCGCCGGGGTCGCCCTCCGGCTGGCCGGTGTAGGCGAACCAGTCGTCGCCGAGCCGGTCCCGGTCGAAGTCGTCGGCTAACACCTGCCGCCAGCCCGGCAGGTCCCCCTCCGGCATCGCCACGCCGGACGGGTCCCCGTCGCCACCGCCGCACGCGGCCGCGACCACCGCCAGCACGAGGGCGACCAGGACCAACAGGACCCGCCGAGTGGCCCTCACCCGACATCCCACCCGCGAACGCGCCGGTCGGCCGCGACGCCAGCCTTGACCCAGCCAGCCGGCCCATCCGCCGCCGCCCAAACCCACCCACGCATAGGGTCGGACCTCGACGGCCACGGCCCACCACCCGGCCGACACGCCGCCACAGGAGCCGACCGGCGCGGCCGGCCGCCCGGCGGGTCGGCCGCCACCTGAGCCCACCCACGCGTCACGTCAGGTCTCGGCCGGCGCGGCCGGCCACCCGGCGGGTCGGCCGCCACCCGAGCCCACCCACGCATCACGTCAGGTCTCGGCCGGCGCGGCCGGCCACCCGGCGGGTGAGCCGCCACGCCGGCCCGGCGAGGCGCTTGGCGGCCGGCACCAGACGAGGGCCGCCGCCGCGGACGAGGTCGACGACGGCAGGACCGTCGAGGCCCGGTGTCGCCTTGAAGCGGGACACGGCGAAGCGGTCGCCGTCGGGACGGTGCCGCCGGTGCCCGATCTCGCACGCGTTGTCGTAGCCCGCGGCCCGGACGGCCTCGCGGACGGCGCGGTCGTGATAGCCGTGCGGGTAGCAGAACGACCGCACCGGCCGCCCCAGCCGTTGCGCGAGCCGGTCGCGGCTCGCGGTGACCTCGTGGCCGACCTCGTCCCGCCCGCGCACGTCCAGCGGCCGGTGCTCCAGCCCATGACTGCCGATCTCCACGCCGGCGTCGGCGACCTCGGCGAGCTGGTCCCAGCGCAGCAGCGGGTGGCTCGCCGCGGCGGGGCCCAGCCAGGTGGCCGGCCCGCCGAGGTGCGCGACGGCCGGGTAGAGCGTGGCGGTCGCGCCGGCGTCGGCGAGCACCGGCAGCCCGGCGGTGAGGAAGTCGAGGTAGCCGTCGTCGAAGGTCAGCGCCACCACCCGCCGCCGGTCGCCGCCGGCCCGCCGCTCCAGCGCCTCCGTCAACCCGATCAGCGCGAAACCGGCGGCGCGGAGCGCGCCGAGCTGCTCGGCCAGCCGCTCGGGGGGCACCGAGAAGTCATCACCGGGACGGGTGGCGATGGAGTGATACATGAGCACCGGGAGGGTCCGCTCACCTGATGTGCGCGCTCCAACCACGTAGCCCATCGTACCGGGGCAAATGAGGTCCAAAAGGGGCGTTGTCAGCGCAGCCGGAGGGAGCCGATGAAGCCGTCGGTCGCGGCGATCTTGAGGAGCCGGCTCTGGGCGGCGGCGACGTCGGCCGGGCGGACGTGGCGCAGCAGCGCGTTGGGGCCGGGGTCGATGCCGCGGGTGACGATGACCGCGGGCGAGATCTCCCGTACGACCTCGACGGCCTCGGGGCTCGCGAGCGGCCGCAGACGCAGGCCGGCCAGCTCCGGCGGGATCACGGTGGGCATCGCGTGCCAGACGGCCGCGTCGACGTCGCCGGCCAGCACCGCCGCCGGCGCGACGACGAACGGGCAGTCGACGTACTCCACCGGGCGGCCGGCGAACTCGGCCTCGCTCAGCCGCGTGTGGTCGTAGCTGCCCCGGTCGATCCCGACGCGCAGCGGCTCGCGCGGCGGCCGGGTCGCGTGCTCCACCACCACGAGGGAGCCGGCGGAGTAGAAAGTGGACGCTCCAAGGTGGACACCGACGAGGCCCGGGAAGCTCTCCCGGTGCTGGGCCAGCGCGCCGGCCGACGTGACCGTCGCGTGCGCGCGCTCGTGGTAGACCTCCTCCAGGCGGTGGTTGGCGCCGGGCCGGTAGTCGACCACGACCGCGACGCCGAGGTCGCGCAGCACGCCCTGGATCACGTCGAGGATGCCCTGCTGCTCGACCGGCCCCGAGGCCGGCATGACGAGCCGGAAGTTGCCCAGCTCGGCGGCGTTCCAGAGCTTGCCGTCGTCGCGGCCGGCCACCACGGTGCCCTGGTGGCCGCGGGCCGTGAGGGTCACCGCGCCGGCACTCTCCAGACTGCGCAGCGCCTTCACCACCGTGCCGGTGCCGGCGCCGGTGGTCGCCTGCAGCTCCTGCACGGTGGGGATGCGCTGGCCGACCTCGCGGGTCAGCAGGACCCGGGCGACGTGCGCGACGACGTCCGGCTTCGTGAAGCCGGACTCCCGCGTGCCGCGCGGGCTCATGCCCCCGACCGCCCAGCCGGGAAGCCGAGCTTGCCCGGGTTGAGCAGGTGGCCCGGGTCGAGGCCGTCCTTCAGCCGCCGCAGCACCGGATATCCGTTGCCCAGCGACTGCCGGACCCACGGCTGGCGGGCCAGCCCACCGCCGTGGTGGTGGGACACCTCGCCGTCGTGCGCGACGACGACCTTCATGGCCCGCTCCCAGATCTCCTCGAGCCGGGCGAGCGCCGCCGCGTCGTCGGGAGCGCGGCCGAGCAGGATCATGTAGAGCGAGGAGCCCTGCTCGTAAACGTGGGAAAAGTGGCCCAGCACCTCGTCGGCGAGGGGAGCCAGCTGCTCCTTGAGGTCGGTGTACATCGGGCCGAGCCGGCTCCAGAGGTTGGCGACCTCGACGGTCTCGGCGTATCCGCCGGGCTCGGCGAGCCGGCGCTCGATGGTCGAGAAGTCGTAGCGTCGGTCGAGCCAGGCGGTCACCGGCGGCGCCCCCATGCTCGTCCCTCCCACCGCCTCGACCACGGCCGTCGCGGCGGCGTGCTCGGCGGTCGCGACATCGGTGAGCCCCTCGTGTCCCAGAAATAGTACCGGCGACGCGACCGGGCTGTCCGGCACGGCGTGCGCCGCCTCGTCGCGGTCGTAGAAGCGGACCAGGAACGGACGCAGGCCGCTCTGCGTGATCGCGCGCATGGCGTCGAGCCCTGCCGGCACGTCGGGCAGCGCGAACGCCTCGACGATGCGGTGCTCCGCCAGGGCGTACACCTTGAGGGTCACCTCGGTGACCACGCCGAGCGTGCCCTCGGAGCCGATGAACAGCTCCTTGAGATCGGGCCCCATCGCGGCGCGCGGACGCTGGCCGAGGTCGGCGATCGTGCCGTCGGCGAGCACCACCTGGTAGCCGACGACGAGGTCCTCGATGCCGCCGTACCGCGAGGAGAACTGGCCGGTGGCCCGCGTCGCGATCCAGCCGCCGACGGTGGAGCGGTGCAACGACTGCGGCGAGTGGTTGAGCGTGTAGCCGCGCTCGCGCAGCCACGCCTCCAGGTCGCCGCCGCGCACGCCGGACGCGACCCGGACCGTCCGGTCGACCTCGTCGAGGTCCGGTGTGGACACGTGGCCGGACAGGTCGAGGACGACGCCGCCGGCGACGGGCAGCGGCTGGCCGGTCACCGACGAGCCGAGGCCCCAGGTGGTCACCGGCACGCCGGACTCGGCGGCGATCCGCAGCGTGGTCACGACGTCGTCGACGCCGCGCGCGCGGACGACGACGTCCGGGCGGTGCGGATGGCGGCCCAGCTTCGCCCACACCGTGGCCACCGGCCACGTGTCGTGACTCCGGGCGTCGAGGTCGGTGTCGGCGGTCGAGACGGCGGCGTCGCCGAGCGCGGCACGCAGGCGGTCGGCCACAGCGGGCATCAGGTGTGCTCCCCTCACTTGCTGCCCACACTCAATCCTCAAAAAACTGAGTTGTCAAGACGGCGGTTGCCAGATGACGCAGGTCTTGACATCCCTGAAACACGCCTCCTAGCCTCAGCCCATCAAACAGATTTCTGAACAATGATGGAACAGGGACGGAAGGTGGTGCGCGGTGACTGCCCTGCTGGAAGCGCGCGGCGTGCGCAAACGGTTCGGCGCCGTCGAAGCGCTCCGCGGCGCCAGCTTCGACATCGCCGAGGGCGAGGTCGTCGCGCTGATGGGTGACAACGGCGCCGGCAAGAGCACCCTCATCAAGACCATCTGCGGGGTGTACGCGCCGGACGCGGGCGAGATCCGGTTCGCCGGCCGCTCGATCGCCGGGCTGTCGCCGAGCGCCGTGCACGCCCTCGGCATCGAGACCGTCTACCAGGACCTGGCGCTCGCGCCGGATCTGGACACGGCGGCCAACCTGTTCCTCGGCCGCGAACTGCTGGCCCCCGGGCTGCTCGGCCGCCTCGGCGTCCTCGCCAAGAAGCGGATGGCGGCCCGCGCGCACCAGGTGCTCACCGAGCTCAACGTCGCCATCAAGGATCCGGCGGCTCCGGTCGCCACCCTGTCCGGCGGCCAGCAGCAGAGCGTCGCGGTCGCCCGCGCGGTCACCTGGGCCGACCGGCTGGTGATCATGGACGAGCCGACGGCGGCGCTCGGCGTGCCGCAGACCCGGGCGGTGCTCGACCTGGTGCGCCGGGTCCGCGACTCGGGCCGCTCGGTGGTGCTGATCAGCCACAGCCTGCCCGACGTGATGGCGGTCTCCGACCGCATCGAGGTGCTGCGGCTCGGCCGCCGGGTCGCCCGGCTGGTCACGAAGGACACCGACGAAGCACAGGTCGTCGGCGCCATGACCGGCGCCTGGACCCAGGAGGAGGCGGCATGAGCGAGCGCAGCGAGCGAATCAGTCAACTCAGTGCGCCGGTGCCTCATGACGGCGCGCAGCGAAGCGGAGCGGCGGCATGAGCGAGCGCAGCGAGCGAATCAGTCAACTCAGTGCGCCGGTGCCTCATGACGGCGCGCAGCGAAGCGGAGCGGCGGCATGAGTGAGGTGGTCGCGGAGACCGAGGCCGCGCCGCGGGCTCGCCGGCGGCGGCCGGCGCTGCTCGGCTCGGCCACCGACATCACGGCGATCCTGGTCGTCATCGTCGCGCTGTTCTCGGTGCTCGACTTCGACGCCTTCTTCACCACGGCCAACCTCACCAACATCCTGATCAGCGCCTCGCTGCTGGTCGTCATGGGCGTCGGCGCGACGTACGTGCTGATCACCGGCGGCGTCGACCTCTCGGTCGGCGCGGTGCTGGTCTTCTCCGGCGTCGTCGCGGGCGAGGTGATGAAGGCGATGGGCGGCCAGGGCTGGGGTGCCGGCATCGCCGGGATCGCGGTCAGCATGGCGGCCGGCGCCGCCTGGGGTGTGGTCAACGGCATCGTCGTCACGAAGCTCCGGGTGCCGCCGCTGATCGCGACGCTGGGCTCGTTCGGCGCCGCGCAGGGCCTCGCGCAGGTGATCACCAACGGCAACGACCTCAAGGACATCCCCACGGAGCTGGTGGACACGCTGGGCGTGGGCCGCGTCGCCGGCGTGCCGTGGCTGGTGGTCGTCGCGCTCCTCGTGGCGCTGGTCGGCGGCCTCGTGCTGGCGCTCACCCGGTACGGGCGGCGGACGTACGCCATCGGCTCCAATGTGGAGGCCGCGCGCCGCGCCGGCATCGCCGTGGACCGCCACCTGATCAGCGTGTACGCGATGGCGGGCCTCCTGGCCGGCGTGGCCGGCATCATGAGCTACGCGCAGTTCGGCTCCACCACCCTGAGCGGCCACTCGACCGACAACCTGGCCGTGATCGCCGCGGTCGTCATCGGCGGCACCAGCCTCTTCGGCGGCGTCGGCACGATGTTCGGCACCCTCGTCGGCACGATGATCCCCGCCGTCCTGGCCAACGGCCTGGTGATCGTCGGCCTGAACTCCTTCTGGCGCGACTTCGCCGTCGGCGTGGTGCTGGTCGCGGCCGTCTACCTCGACCAGCTCCGCCGCCGTGCACGCACCGCGCGCTGAACCACACCAACGAGAGGACAAGGACATGCGTCTTTCCCGCCGACGCCGGGCCATCGGCGGCGCCGCCGCCGCGGTGGTGCTGGCCCTGACGATGGCCGCCTGCGGCGACGACACCAGTGACGGTGCCGCCGGCGACAGCTTCGACATCGCGTTCATCCCCGGCGTCGCGAACGACGCCTACTACGGCTCGGTGGCCTGCGGTATCAAGGCCGTGGCCGACAAGTCCGGGTCCACCGTGGACGTCCAGGCGCCGAAGTCGTTCAGCCCCACCGACCAGATCCCGATCCTGCAGGCGGTCATCGCCAAGAAGCCGGACGTCATCATCATCGCCCCGACCGACAGCAAGGCCCTCTACGCGCCGTTGAAGCAGGCGACGAGCCAGGGCATCAAGGTCGTCCTCGTGGACACCACGCTGGAGGACCCGTCCCTGGCCGAGGCGGAGGTCAGCTCCGACAACGTGGAGGCCGGCCGGGTGGCCGCGGAGAAGATGGCCGAGCTGCTGGGCGGCCGGCCCGGCTCGGTGCTGACGGTCAACCTGTCGGCCGGCGTCACCACGACCGACGACCGGGAGAAGGGCTTCGCGGAGGGCATCAAGGCCGCGCCGGGCGTGACGTACCTCGGCCAGCAGTTCTCCAACAACAGCGTGCAGACGGCCGCGTCCATCGTGTCCGCGACGCTGTCCGCCAACGCCGACCTGGTCGGCATCTTCTCCACCGCCGCGTTCAACACCGAGGGTGCGGTCGCGGCGCTCAAGTCGGCCAACGCCGCCGACCGGGTCACGATCGTCGGCTTCAACGCCAACCCGCCGGGGGTCAAGCAGATCGAGGACGGCACGGTCGCCGCCCAGGTCGTGCTCAAGCCGTACGACGAGGGCGTCGCGGCGGCGGAACAAGCGGTCAACGCGCTGACCGGCAAGCCGGTCACCAAGCAGATCTCGACCGGCGCGCTGGTGGCGACCAAGGACAACCTCCAGACCCCCGAGGTCCAGAAGTACCTCTACAGCTTCGACTGCCCGGCATCATGACCAGGGGACGGGCGGGCCTTGCCGCCCGCCCGTCCGCACACCGTTCCCGGAAGGCGACAGATGGACTCCCGTACCGGCAAGAAGATCAGGCTCGGCCGGCTGCTCGACCCCCGCACCGGCAGGGCGGTCGTGGTGGCCGCCTCGCACGGGGTGATGAGCGGCCCCCCGGCCGGGCTCGCCACCCGAGGCGACATCGCGCGGGTGTTCGCCCGGCTCGACGCCGCCGACGGCGTGATGGTCAGCCCCGGCATGCTGCCGCTGGTCGAGGACTTCTTCGTCGGCCGGGGCCGGCCGGCGCTGGTGCTCCACCTCGACTGGAAGAACCACGGCCGCCGGATCTACCCGCCCGGCGCGGACGGGCGTGGCGAGGGCGTCCTCGCGCAGCTCGCCACGCTGGAGGAGGTGGCGGCGGCCGGCGTGGACGCGGTGATGACGTACCTCTACATCGGACAGCGCGACACCCGGCTGGAGCGGGCGGAGATCGAGCGGAACGCGCGCATCGTCCGCGACGCGGCCCGGGTCGGCGTCGCGGTCGTCATCGAGCCCCGGTCCGCGCTGGAGCCGGAGGGCCCGGCGGCGCTCGGCAGCGACGTGCTCAGCCTCTACTGCCGGATCTCGGCGGACATCGGCGCAGATCTCGTCAAGGTCGTGTGGAACGGTTCGGTGGAGGCGTTCCAGCCGGTCGTCGAGGGCTGCTTCGCGCCGATCCTGGTCGCCGGGGGCCCGGGCGGCGAGGACCCGGCGAGCACCCTGCGGCTCGCCGCCGACTCGGTCGCGGCCGGCGCAGCCGGTGTCATGTTCGGCCGGCGGGTGTTCCGCGCGGAGCGGCCGGCGGACGTGCTCGCCGGCCTGCGCGCCGTCGTCCACGACGGCGTGGCACCGGACGCGGCCCTTGTGGAAGGCTGAGCGGCGATGCTGTTGATCGTGGGCGAGGCGATCGTCGCGTACCAGCGCGACATCGGCGCGGACGGGTCGGCGGCGGACGCGCCGTTCTCCGGCCCGTGGCCCAGCGGCTCGCCGGCGATCGCCGCGTACGTCGCCGCGCGGCTCGGCGTGCCCACGACCTTCGTCGGCGGCGTCGGCCGCGACCCGCACGGCGCGGTGATGCGCGCCGGGCTCGCGGCCGGCGGCGTCGACCTCGGCCACCTTGTCGAGGTGGCCGGCGCGGCGACCGCCACCGCCTACGTCACCTACCGGGGCGAGGGCCACCGCGAGTTCGACTTCGCCGTCGCCGGCACCGCCGCGACCCAGGTCACCGAGCGCGACCTCGGCGACCTGCCGGAACGGGCGGCCTGGCTGCACCTGTCCGGCTCGGCCCTGATCTTCGGCGAGCCGCTGGCCGGCACCGCGCTGGCCGCGCTCCGCCGGGCCCACCGCGCGGGTGCCCGGATCTCCGTCGACCCGAACGTCCGCGCGGAGTCGACCAGCGCCGGCACCCTCCGGTCGCTGCGCGAGGTGCTTCCCCTCGCCGACGTGCTGCTGCCGAGCGAGGGCGAACTGGAGGCGCTCGGCGTCGACCCGGCGGCCCTCGTGGCCGCGGGGGCCATCGTCTGCACCACCCGCGGCGCGCTCGGCGCCGAGGTGTTCGACGCGCGGGGACGGACCGCGATCGAGGCGTTCGCCGTCGACGCCGTCGACAGCGACGGCGCCGGCGACTCGTTCGCGGCCGGCTTCGTCGCGGCGTCGCTGGCGGGCGCGGACGCGGTGGCCGCCGCCCGCCACGGCGCCGCCGTCGCCGCGCAGGCGGTGCGGGTCGCCGGCCCGATGACCGTGGTGCCCGACGTGCCGCTCCCCCGGTCATGACGACGCTGCTCTGCGTGACGCTGACGCCGTCCCTCGACCGGTACTCACGGCTGCCCTCGCTGCGGGTCGGCGGCATCAACCGGCCGGCGGAGGTGGAGATCCGCGCCGGCGGCAAGGGCTTCAACGTGGCCCGCGCGGCCCGGGGCCTCGGCGTGCCGACCCGCGTCGTCGCCGTCGTCGGCGGCCCGACCGGCGCCGCGGTCAAGGCACACGCCGCCGGCTTCAGGGTGTCCTGGGTGGACAGCGGCGGTGCCGACACCCGCCAGTGCCTCTGCCTGCTGGACGAGTCGACCGGCGCGCTGACCGAGGTGTACGAGCCGCCACGCGCCGTCCCCGCCACCCGCTGGCCGGACATCCACGCGGCCGTGGCGGCCGCCCTCGACGGGGCCGGCCTGGTGGCGCTCTCCGGCCGGGTGCCGCCCGGCCTGCCGGAGACGGCGCTCGCGGACCTCGTGCGGCTGGCGACGGTCCGCGGCGTACCGGTGGTCGTGGACGCGGACGGCCCGGCCCTGGTGGCCGCGCTCCCCCACGGCCCCGACCTCGTGAAGGTCAACGACGACGAGGCGGCCCGGGCCGCCGGGGTCGCGGGCGGCTGGGCGGCCGCCGCCGCGCTGCGGGCCCGGGGTGCCCGGTCGGTGGTCGTCACCGCGGGCCCCGAGGGCGCGCGCTACGTGGCCCATGACGGCCGCCGCCTGTCGATCACGCATCCACCCGTCCCGGACGCGCTGCCGGTCGGCAGCGGCGACGCGTTCCTGGCGGCGTTCGCCGCGGCCCGCCTCGGTCACGGCCCGTCCCCGGCCGGCGACCTGCCCGGCGCTCTCCGCTTCGCGGCGGCGGCCGCCCGCGCCAACGCCCGCCACTTCACCGCCGGCGACCTCACCACGGAGTCGGTCCGCGCCGAACTGCCGGCGGTACGCTGCGCGCCGGCCTGACCGCCGCGCGGATGTGTGTAGCGAGGCGGGCGGGGTCGCGGTAGAACAGCCGGGGCCGGTGCAGGGTAACGGGGAGGTTCTGGCCGTGGGCCTCCAGGCCGGCGATATACTCCTCAGACAAGTTGAGGAGTTAACCCATGCACCAACCGGTTCGGCGGCATCCCCTCGCCGCACAGACGGCGGAGCTGCTGCTGGCGCGCGTCCGCGCGGGCGAGTGGCCCGTGGGCCGCAAGCTGCCCGGCGAGACGACCCTGGCGGCGACGCTCGGCGTCGGCCGCTCGACGCTGCGCGAGGCGATCCGCGAGCTGGCCGGCAAGGGGGTGCTCGACTCGCGGCAGGGCTCCGGCGTCTTCGTCACGGCGGCCGACGTCACCGAGGACTGGGACGCCGTGCTGCGCCGCGCGTCGGTGGTCGCGGTGATCGAGGCGCGGGTGGCGATCGAGTCCGAGGCGGCGGCGCTGGCGGCCGCGCGCCGCACGCCGGCGGACCTGCGCGCGATCCGGCGCGCGCTGGCGGCCCGCGCGGCCGGCGGCCGGAGCGTCGAGGAGCACGTCGACGCGGACATGACCTTCCACCGCGCGGTCGTCGTCGCGGCCCACAACGAGGTGCTGACGGAGCTGTTCGACAGCTTCGTCCCCCGCGTCCACCTGGCCATGGTCGACATGCTCAAGGCACGGCCGCTCGCCTCCCCGGAGGCCGACCAGGCCGCGCACGCCGCGCTCGTGGAGGCGCTGGCCGGCCGCGACCCGCGCGCGGCCGCCGAGCGCAGCCGGTCGCACCTGGAGTCGCTGAAGCGGGCCTTCACATGAGCGTGCTCGAGCTCCGCGACGTGACGTTCCGCCGCGACGGCAAGGAGATCCTGCGCGGGATCACGTTCACCGTGCGCGAGGGTGAGCACTGGGCGATGCTCGGGCCCAACGGTGCCGGGAAGAGCACCATCCTGGGGCTCTGCGGCGCGGTCACCCACCCGACCTCGGGCACGGTCCGCGTGCTCGGCCAGCGACTCGGCCGTGTCGAGCTGCAGGCCCTGCGCCGGATGATCGGGCACGTCAACCCGCGCCACCCGCTGCGCTCGCCGCTGACGATCCGCGAGGTGGTGCTGACCGGCCTGACGGGCACGGTGGACACGCCGCCGCGCTGGCAGCCGAGGCCCGACGAGGTCACGAAGGCCGACGCGCTCATCGACTCGCTGGGGCTGCGCGGCAAGGCCGGTGAGCGCTGGCCGACCCTCTCCCAGGGCGAGCGGGGCCGGGCCCTGATCGCCCGCGCGCTGGTCGTCGAGCCGCGGCTGCTCCTGCTGGACGAGCCGTCCACGGGCCTCGACGTCGCCGCCCGCGAGCAGCTCCTGGAGACCATCGACACGCTCGACCGTACGCATCCGCGGATCGCCTCGATCCTGGTCACCCACCACCTCGAGGAGCTGCCCGCGACCACCACCCACACCCTGCTGGTGGCGGACGGCCGGGTGGTGGCGGCCGGCCCGGCGCGCGCGACGGTGACGACGGAGAACGTCTCCGCCGCCTTCGACCACCCGATCGAGGTGCACGAGCACGACGGCCGCTGGATCGCCCGCGCACGGCGGACAACCTCCGGCGCGCACACACCGGAGGTGGCCGCCGCGCGGCCGTAGTCGATCAGTCGTCGACGAGGCAGTCGTCGAGGGACGCGGGACGCTGGAGGCGCGGATAGTTCCGGGCGTTCGCGACGTAGCCCTTCACCGCGTACCCGATCCACTTCTGGTGGTCGTCGCCGCTCAACGGGCGGACCCGGGCCGGCACGCCGAGCAGCATCGAGGCGGGCGGCGCCACGAGCCCTTCCGCCACCACCGCGCCGGCGCCGACGACGCTGCCCGTGCCGATGCGGGCCCGGTTCAGCACGGTCGACATCGAGCCGACGAGGCAGCGGTCCTCGACGACGCAGCCCTCCAGGTGCGCGTTGTGGCCGACCACGCAGTGCGCGCCGATCACCGTGGGCCAGTCCGGCGTGGTGTGCACGACGGTGCCGTCCTGCACCGACGTCGCGGCGCCGACCTCGATGTGGCCGTGGTCGCCGCGCAGGACCGCACCGGGCCACACCGAGGCATCGGCGCCGATCCGCACGTCGCCGATGAGGACGGCGTCCGGGTGGACGTACGCGCTGCGGGCGATCCGCGGCAGCACACCGTCGTACGAGTAGACCGCCATGCTCACCCTCCACCGCCGCGTGACGCTTTCAAGGTCATCTTAGGTACGCCGGGAAGAGGGAGCCGCCGCCGGCGGGTGCGGGGTTACCGTCGCCGTGTGACGGATCTGGTCGAGCGCTCCGCGCTGCTCGCTGAGCTGAGCGCGGAGCTCGCCGCGTCCGCGTCCGCCGGCCGGGTCGTCCTGGTCGCCGGCGAGGCCGGCATCGGCAAGTCCGCGCTGGTACGGCGCTTCGCCGAGCGGCACGCGGGCGAGGCGCGGTTCCTCTTCGGAGCCTGCGACCCGCTGCTCACCCCGCGGGCCCTGGGCCCGTTGCACGACATCGGCCGCGAGGCCGGCGGCCGGCTGGCGGAGCTGCTGGCCGGCGACGCGCCGCGCGAGCGGCTGTTCGCGGCGTTCCTGGACGAGCTCGACCAGCGGTCCCGCCGGCAGGTCGTCGTCGTCGAGGACGCGCACTGGGCCGACGAGGCGACGCTGGACCTGCTGGTGTTCCTCGGCCGGCGGATCGCCCGTACCCGCGCGCTGCTGCTCGTCACCTACCGCGACGACGAGCTGGCGGTCGACCATCCGCTGCGCGCCGTCGTCGGCCAGCTGCCGCCGGACGTGGTGCGGCGCGTGCTGCCACGGCCGCTTTCCGAGGCGGCGGTCGCGGAGCTGGCCCGGCTCGCTGGCCGGCCCGGCACCGGGCTGCACGGGCTCACCGGCGGCAACCCGCTGCTGGTCACCGAGGTGCTGGCCGCCGCGGACACCGGGGTGCCGCTGACCGTCCGTGACCTGGTGCTCGCCCGCTTCGGCCGGCTGCCCGGCGACGCGCGGGAGGTCGTCCGGCTCGTCTCCGTCGTGCCGACCCGCGCCGAGCCGTGGCTGCTGGCGGCCGTGCCGCCGGCGGCCGTGGCGGCCGGTGTCGCGGCCGGCCTCCTCGTCGCCGGGCCGGACGCGGTCGGGTTCCGGCACGAGCTGGTCCGGCAGGCGGTGGAGAGCGCGCTGCCGCCCCTCGACCGCCGCGAGCTGAACCGGCGCGTGCTGGCGGCCCTGACGAGCGCCGCGGACCGGGACGTCGACGTGGCCCGGCTCGTCCACCACGCGCGCGAGGCCGGCGACGTGGAGGCGGTGCTGCGGTACGCGCCGGAGGCGGCCCGGCAGGCGGCGGCCGTGGCGGCCCACCGCGAGGCCGTCGGGCACTACCGGGCGGCGCTCGCGCACGCCGCGCGGCTCCCCACGGCGGTACGCGCGGAGCTGCTGGAGGGCTACTCCGTCGAGTGCTACCTGTCGGGGCTGTCCGCCGAGGCCGTCTCCGCCCGGCGCGCCGCCGTGGACCTCCGGGAGGCCGTCGGCGACGCGGAGCGGGTCGGCGCCGGCCTGCGCTGGCTGTCCCGGATGCACTGGTGGGACGGCGACCGGCGGGCGGCGGAGGCGGCCGCCGCCCACGCCATCGCGGTCCTGGAAGCGCGCCGGCCCGGTCACCAGCTGGCGATGGCGTACAGCAACCAGGCACAGCTCGACATGCTCGCGTTCCGGCTGGCCTCCGCGCGGACGTGGGCCGAGCGCGCCGTGGCGATGGCGCAACGGCTCGGCGACCGGCAGACGCTCAGCCACGCGCTGACCAACATCGGTTCGGCCCGGATCCTCGCTGGCGACCGGGGCGGTCGCGCGGACCTGGAGCACGCGTTCGAGGTGGCGGTGGACGCCGGGCTGGACGACGACGCCGCCCGCGCGCTCTGCAACCTCGGGACGATCAGCGCCGAGATGCGCGACTACCGCGACGTCCGCGCCGACCTGGACCGCGGGCTCGCCTACGTCCGCGCGCGCGAGCTGACCGGCTATGCCCAGCACCTGTTGGGCTGGCGTGCGCGCGTCCGGCTCGACCAGGGCGACTGGGCCGGCGCCGAGCGGGACGCCCGGGAGGCGCTGGCCGAGCGGGTGGCCGGCGGTGCGCGGGTGGTGGACGGCCTGGTGCCCCTCGGCCTGCTCCAGGCCCGGCGGGGCGACCCCGCGGCGGCGGAGACCCTGCGGGAGGCGGCGGAGCGGGGGTTCGCCACGGTCGAGTTGCAGTGGACGGCGCCGGTGGCCGCGGCCCGGGCCGAACACGCGTGGCTGCTCGGCGAGGACGACCGGATCGCCGAGGAGGCCGTGGCGGCCGGGGTGTACGAGCGGGCCGCCCAGGCGGGTCACCCCTGGTTCACCGGCGAGCTGGCGTTCTGGCTGTGGCGGGCCGGTGCGCTGGCCGAACCGCCGGCGACTCATGGCCCGGCCTCCGTTTCTCGAGCGGGCACGGTCGCCGAGCCGTACCGGCTGCTGTTCGCCGGAGACTGGCGTGGCGGCGCCGCCGCGTGGCAGGAGCTGGGCTGCCCGTACCAGCGGGCCCTGGCGCTGGCCTGCGGAGACGAGGAGGAGGCGCTGCTGTCGGCCGTGGCACTGCTGGACGGGCTCGGCGCGCGGGCGGCGGCGCTGCGGGTCCGCCGTGACCTGCGGCGCCGGGGCCACCGCCGGATCCCGCGCGGGCCGATCCGGGCGACCGCCGCCAACCCGGCCGGGCTCACCGCGCGGCAGCTCGACGTGCTCGGCCTGCTCGCCGA
>Ga0164243_10003200_pt1 | contig 26413 bp, 19 predicted proteins | sample OricompcompostOP_FD_108781 | JGI IMG/M metagenome (GOLD analysis project Ga0164243, IMG submission 108781) | Organic Plus compost microbial communities from Emeryville, California, USA - Original compost - Organic plus compost (OP) | ecosystem: Engineered > Solid waste > Mixed feedstock >...
ACTGCTTCAGAAAGTCGTCTGATAAAAAATCTTCTGTCTGCATAAAACTGTATATACTTTAAAATTAAAAAATCGGAGTGAAACCCCGATTTTTATAATTTACACAGTTTTTGAGATAGTGTCATTTTTTGGAAGATTTGGAACGGCTGACAACAAAGAATTCTTTCGACTAACTTTACCAAAAACCTTTCTTTGGTAAAGTTAATGTTGTTTTATCGACTTTTCGAAGTAGTTCGTCCTCGACTACGACAAGAGGATCGTACCAATCGGCTTTTTTTCTTGCCCATTCTAGATACTGTTGCATATTTAAATCATAAGTACCATTCTTTTTAGCCGTTTCTTCAAGAGCCATAAGATATTCTCTCATAATAGTAGCATTCTTCCATAATTCAGCTTTTGTTTTGATTTCAATAAAATTATTTAGCTCTGTAGTTTGCAGTTTTTCTAATTCTATTTGCTTCTGACGTTCCTTTTCTTGTTCAATCCTGCGTCGTTCACTTTCTCTTCTGTCCTCTTGTATCTTGACAGCAACTTTTCTTATATATTCGAGAATATCTTCAATCTTATCTTCTAATATTGTATAGCTCGTATCTTTCCATTCCTTTGCATTCCAAGAATGCTCCCCGAGTTTGAATAATAAGATGCCAGAAGGCAGATAGTCATAAGTATCCCATGAATGAGTTTGATTCTCTTTCAATATCCGATTTTGTTTCTCTCTCAGTGATACTTCCATTCTTTCACCTATATAAATAACTGTAGAATGGTGGGGCCTTACTTCTATTGTTCCCCCTATACGCTTTACCTCAATAATTAATAAATTGAAAAAGGCGAGAGCCCTATCGAGCATCTTAGGGCTAACATTAATATTCAAAGACTCGTACGCAATACTGACAAGACTGTCATCTTTGCGACCCTTGCTATTATTTTGAAAGACCTTTTTTGCCTCGATGACCAATTTATCTTGTGATCTAGCTATTTGAATATCTTTTTTTGCTGCAGTATGTTCGGCGGGTTTTATCCTCTTCTTTTTTTCTTTTGGTTCATAGATGACTTTTTCAAACTCATTACCATTAGGAAATGCTACCCTCGGAATATTATGCCCAGCTCTCAACTTTGACCAATATCCATTTTCAGGTGAGGGAATATCATATTTTTTTAGCATTTGCTTTACTTCTTGATAAGTACCTCCATAAGTATCTACAATATGGCTAAGAGGTTTCTCCCATACAAGTTCGTAAAGTTGTTTTCTAGTAAGGTCTATTTTACTCATATATACTAATCATATTTTATCCAAAGCAGAAAGTCTCAGCCATTAAAATATCACGGTAATAACGGAATAATTATCTTGTGCATCTTTAAGGAATTGACTTTCCAATTGCTGTAAACCATTTTCTTGATTGATATACATAAGAATCTGTTCAACGGAAACCGTATTGTGAACTCCATCTGAACAAATAATAAAGGAATCACCTTCGGAAAACTGAATAAGCTGATATCCAATACTGGATTCCGAAGGTTTGCCTGATATAGATCTGGTTACGATGTGCTTATATTTCTCCAAAGACTTTTCTTCTTTTATGCTTTCGGTTTCTAAAAGGCTGTTTACCAATGTATGGCTTCTGGTCTGAAACAAAACATTCTCCTTATTTATTTGATAAATCATCACATCGCCAATCCAAAAAAGATGAACAGTATTTTCTACTACAATAATACCACCTATTGTAGCGCCAGATTTTATGTTATTTTTACTATTGAACTGTTTGATAGCTAAATTGGCTTTTTGAACAGCTTGTTGAATATTTTGTTCGTTGATGCTACCGACAAAATTTAGGAAGGTGAAAATGTTTTCAGTAACAATTCTTGCCGCTTCATCGCCTTTCTCATAACCTCCCATACCGTCGGCAATCAGAAAAAAAGAAGCATCAGACTCTAATTTATCCACATAAATTAAATCTTGATTGCTTTCTCTTTTTCCTATTCCTGTTAACTGTTTTACTTCCATTAGTTTCCAGTTGCTTTTTTTGTTGCTCCTCCGTGATTCGTTACTCTTGGTCTTGTACTTATTTTTACTGGTTTTGTTGTTATACTTTGTTCTGATGCTTTAGAAGCCCAAAGAAAACCTTCGCCTGGTTTTAAAACACTCATATCAGCAGCAGTCAAGCTATTTAACTGGGTCAAGGATTTTTGAATATGCTTTAACCATTGAGGTGAATTAAATTTATGAAGTAGAACAATACTACTCAATTCGATAATTTCGTTGGGTAAACTTGGCGGATCCTGACTTGCAATCATGATGCTTACTCCTTTATGTCTCATTTCTCGAATTGCAGTAACTATATTATTTGTCAAATCTTTATTGTCCATGTATTTATGAGCTTCATCAAAAACAATGAACTTATTAAAGTGCTTACCATTAAAGGTTTTGACTCCTGAAAAGATATTAAGCATAATCACAAATAATCCTAAAGCTTCATCCTTAACAATAAACTCATCGCGTAAATCTACAATGACCAATCGCCCTGGTTTTAAAACTTCTTTTAAGAAAAATCTATCGTCAATATATTCTTGAGCAAAACTAAGTTTCTGCCTTGCTAAAGATTTTTGTGTATTGGAAAGTAATTCTGATGCTTCCACGCTTTCCCTTAATCCATCCAACGTAATGTTTCTACGCTGTTCCTTCATCATAAATTTCAACTGTTTGATATACGATGAGTCGTTTCCAACTGCGCCTAATAAAAACATCCAATCTTGAACATTGAGTTCTTTAGAATTAAAAGCTATTGACTCAACTTGTATAGATGGAAATTCCTCTCTACGCTCTTCAACCTTATCAGAAGGAGTCAATATTATAACATCTTCAACAGCATCTGGTTCAGCACCATATAATTCCTTTAGCTTTTCTAATTCTGTAAGATTCGTATTAGCATTAATCATCGAAGTGAATTCCGGTTCATAATCCATACTTTCACTATAATGGAATATAACGCCTGCTAAAGGAGCGGGAAGTTTATTGATATTTGAAAATTGTTTCAATACCATTTCGCTAATCGTACCGATAGTATAACTTTTCCCACCACCTTGTACACCGAATAAACTTATCGTATTGGTTTCAGACAAATCAATTGCGATTTTTTTATTGTGTATTGACGTACCGATAATGCCAAATTGGTCAGAAATACTATTCTTCCCTACAATAATGTCAAATTCTGGAATGGTATGAGTTTCGCCATTATTTTCAGGGACAGTTTGATGATTACTATATTCCTCTTCGTTAGATTCTGCTACTTCAGTATTTTTAGGTTGTTCGCTAACATACACTTCAATTAAACTTGTCGTTTCCTTTTCAGGTAAATCTTGAATTTCATTTGTTAAATATTCTTCTTCTTTTTCCTCATTAGAAGATGGTTTAAGCTTTGACTTAAACTTTTGTATAAACGGTTTTAATTTGCTATTCGATTCAAAAGCAGAGACCAATTCTTTATTAAATGCTGTATCTTCCAATCTTTTGGTATTCAAATCAGAATTTGGGTCTAATATATCGCTGATTAATTTATGTCCAAAAGTAAAAATGGTGGTGTTATCATCAATATTTTGCTTTTGATGCTTTTGTTCAAAAGAGAAGTCGAAGATGAAACCTAATCGAGTGAATTTAAATTCAAATCCATTATTTAAGGTTTGAATAAAATCAATATAACTGTTATAAGCGTTTTCACACAAGTAATTATATCTGTATGCTCGTTCTATATAAAAGCTAAATAGCGATTTTAATTCCTTATTTTTTATTTCTCGATCTAAGCGGTCACTACTTTTGTAATCATTTGGGTCAAAATGATGTTTAATGGCAACGATTGTATTATCAATCTGTTCTACCATTTTGGTTTTAAGTTCATCACGTTCTGATGCCCCCAAATAGCTTCTACATTTTATTTCTAATATTGCTATTTTAATCTCTCTTTTCTCTTTATTGATAGAAACAAAAAGATTATCTGCTCTGCTTTTCGAATTTGTATCTAAATTCTCGAAAAGATTTTGATGTAAATCAATTGGAATCAGGAACGCATTGTCCAATAATCCTTTTTTCTCTAAAATTCTTTTAGAAAAAGCTGTTCCTATGGCTTCAAAAGCTTTGCTTTTTGAAGAATTAAGCTGAAGAACTAAAGAGCTGCTAATTGCTCTTAAATCCTCAAGGATAGTCTGAATTTTACTTATACCTTCGGGACTATTAATATCTACTCCGAACGATTCAAAATGTGGACTTAATAATCCTACTATCTCACTTGAGGGCTTCGTTGTAAGATAAGAAGAAATTCCTGAGATTTCCTCTCCTGGAATATAGTCTAACAGAAATGGTGTTTTTCCATTTTCAGACGGCTGATCAAAAAAATGTGGACCTAAGTTTTTGTCAAAAGTTATAACCCAGTCCGAATATTCGTGTAAATGAGATAATAATACCTGATCTCTATTGGTTAAACTTAATTGTGTGGCAGGAATAGAATCTGTAGCGTGCGCTGCCAAAGATCCTGATGTGAAAACTTGATATGAAGCATATAGTTTATTTATTAAGTTCTCTTTTGGGTTTTCTATTTTCACATAATTATTCCAAGTAATTCTTTGGGATTCTTGAACCATCTCAACATCTGTTGCCCGATCAATAATTAAACTATTTAGGTAAGTAGATTTATATTCCCTATAAGGTTTGTATAAAGTAATTTTTGCAGCAAATGGATTGACCAAAAAGCTAATATGAGCATTATAAACAATCGGATTTTCAACAAAATCTTCAATGTTATTAATAGAAAATCTTAATTTAGGGAATAACCTATTTTGAGAAGGTTGTGAAAACAACTCTGCCTCTTCACTAATATTCGTTTCTGGATTGAGCAATGCTTTTAGAGCCAATCCGTGTTCAATCAAGGATTCTTGACCTACAAAAATCCGAACTTCAAATTTAGTATTATAGTATTCGGAATATTTACTTAAATCAACAAACGCATCTGCAAAAACTTCTGCATCACCAACATTGAATAGGTTTATTATTAATGTATCTGTGTAAGGATGCTGTATTAAAAAGTTTTTTATATGCTTTACTACCAATGCTCTACTAACATCATTATTCACAATATTTCCAGAATCAATATTCAGTAAATGTCTGAAATAGTACTTTAATTGGTGCGAAATAGGAACAAGTGAATCATTTGAATTAGGAGTAGATGCATTAATATATATTCCCCAACCAAAACTTAACTCTCCAAGGTATTCATAATTTATAAACTGGTTTGGATCAACCAGTACAAACGGACTGTTGCTTGGGTTCAGTTCTCCTAAAAACAAGTTCTCCAATTGTTGCCATTCACGAAGATGATCATTATATAAAAGTGATTTAGCAAACCATTCATCAAATTGATCTATTAGGTTCATAAACCAAGTTAATCTAATAGGATGTAACGGAGATAATAAAACCGCAGAAATAGAACCTCCAGTTGGCAATTTTGTTTTTACTTTTACGGTATCTAAAAATTGAACTTCGGTGTATAGAAGTTTGATATTTTCTTTTTCTCCTTTAGAAACATCGGTCTTTTCAATTTTTTTATTGAGACTTACCAACCAATTATTGTAATGTTCCAGATAGGTTTTAATATCTTCTTTGATAGTATATAGATTTACAGTTTCAAATACTCCGTTTTCAGCATCATTTGATTTTTTAATTTTCTCAAAAACAATTTTTCGTGATTCTAATAGCTTTTTGGGAGCTATTTCTGTTAGACTACTGATTGTGTACTCGCTGTTTTGTAAACCTAAAGATGTATTGTTATTACTAATTACAGTATTTACAAAGCCAAAATGATTACTATTATTTAGAATCTCATTTTCAATCATTCTAAGTTTTGAAGACAAAATAATTTGGTAATTATGCTTGTTAGAATAATTAATATGAAAGACTGATGACAACTTTGTTTTATCATCGTTTAACCACACATTGGATTGTTCACTTGGCTGAGGAATATCCAATGCTGCTTCTTGTCGTAATCTATCAATGTTATATTTAAAGAATGCTTGAAGAACATTATTTAATTTATCCTTGCGTATTGTTTCTTCTTTTTCGGTATTGACGTCAATAAAATAATCAAAATCTTCAGAATCGCATTTTAGTTTATAATTCAGATCTTTTTTGCTCTCAAGAGAATGGTTGTTTTCCTCCCAAACTCTTTGGATAGCATCTTCATAAAAATTATCATTTACATTTAGAACATTCCCTAATTCATCTTCAGCAAGTACTTTAAAGAAGTAAGAGCCTTCTTCAAGATTATTGGCATTAAGTTCAATTTTAGCTTCTCTGTAAGATTGTTTGGAGTTGGTGTTTTTTAACTTTCTTAATGTTGTTATCTCTTGTCCTGAAAAACCATCTACAGCCATCAAAACAACTCTAAAATATTTTAATTCTTCAATATCTTTGGGTTCTGGCAGTGTTTTAAAGCGGATAGTAACTTTGGAATTTGATGCACCATCAGACAAAAGAACTTTTTTGCCTTCCTCAATAGTAAAATCTGTTGATCTGATTTCAACAATTTCCAATTTGATTTCTTGAAAATTAAGATTCGGGATATCCCATTTGTCAAACCAAAGTTCTGGATGTTTGCTTGCAACGGTTTCTACAAGACCATTTAATGAAGTGATGTTATGCCCATTTCTAAATAACTGTATGAAATCTTTTTGAAAAGTTCCTTTTTTTATTTGAAGTTCATCTACTCTTTCATAAACAGATTTATTAAATGATGTCAGAATATTACAGCTCGTAGTATTTAAGTTAAGTCGGGAACGAATTAAATTTTCATCAGCAATTAACTTTAAATCTGGAAACAACCCCAGATGGAATAAATTTCTTCCGATACTTTCCTTGGTAAAAAACTCCTCTTCTACGGCTAATAAATAGCTTAACAAATTTGATTGAGTGGGATTTACATAATTCGTTATGGTATTCACAAATGCAGATACCTCAATAGGAAGTTTTTCTTTCAATTTTTTTACCAAAACAGGTTCTATACTATCTAAAGAAATTTCTTTAAAGGTTGCATTACCGTAAGAATCTTCTGCTGCTGTTCGGCTATTTGAAGGAACAAGTATGAGCAAGGGTTTTTTCTGCTGATTACGCAATTCTATTAGTTTTGTCGCAGAAATATAACAATCCCCTTGTAGTGTTTCATCAACAATATAGGTGTCTAAATTATCAAAATGATTGGTTATCAATTTCCAAAGCGAAAGCAACTGCTCATTTCCCAATCCTGTAATTTTCATACAGTGACCGGGTTTTGCATCTTCAAATTCCTTCTTGTATATAGCTACAATCAATTCGATGATGTATTGATAATAACGAGTTAAAATATTTACGTCCATTCTTTCTAAATTATGATAATTCGTAACGAGGTCTTATTTTCTGTAAGATGTAAGCATCGCTTAAATCATTGTAAAATCCTATCTGCCTCAATTTAATCTTGAATGCTTCTACATTTTCTTTAAATGCTAAATGGGTATGGATATCAACATTTTTAAAACGTTCTTCTTCCAATCCATTTATAATTAGCCCGTAACGGTTTCGCAGATTATTCATCAATTCTTCAATAGACAAACTTTGGGTAATAAATTTATCCTCTTCGAGATGCAAAACTTGTATTTGAACCAAAGCTTCTAACAATCTGGTGCCAAGCACATATCTTCTGGGATGTTTTTTGCTCCTTCCCTGAGCCAAAAAACCTCTTTCGTTATTCTTTTGAGATAAACTATCCAATAATTCTATGTAAGATTTATGTTGATATTTCCCTCTCACTTTTAACAACAACTCTACATACCTGTCGAAATATGTGGTTTCATACTTTACCATTTCAGCCAGTAAGTTTTTATCGTCTTCGTCCTGTGTTTGAAACACAATATCCCAATAAGCCTCAAATTTTGTTTCGTATTGGCTTATTTCATTTTTCAGAATGTCCAATGCTTTTTCAACGCTATCTGAATTAGCTTCATCCAACTTTAGTTTTTGTATAACGCTGTTAACTTTAAACGTAGCCTTGATGTATTCATATAGCGAATTGTAGGTTCGTTCGGCATCTGCAATTGCAATGGAAGCAACTTTACTTTCAAAGTTGTCTGTGGTATCCAATACTATACTCCAATCATCAACAATGTCTTTAGTTCCTTCTTCCACCATTTTTGGCAACAAATAAATCACTTTGTGTACATACAAAGAGAGGTGAAACGAAGTAATTGTTTTCAGATAATCTATCAGCACATTTCGAGGGATTTTAGATTTATACACCAATAGTCTTCTAACATCATCACAAAACAATTCGGCTTGTTTCTCTAAAAGTGGTTTTATCTTATTAAGGGTTGTATTACTTTCCAAAAAACCGGGATTAACATTCTTGATTAAATAAAGAATACCCAAACTATCCACATCTAACTCTTTTGAATGTAGCAATGTGTTTGTTGTTTTATCCCATCCTTCGGCTAAAAAATTCCGAAGCTCATCCTTTACGATAGAATTTTGTCCTAACATCAGGTAAACTTGGTCTGCCGTGAAATAATCTCTTGTGTTCGGAACATTCCGTACCCGATAACTTTCAAGATGAATAGGTCTTAATGAAGATACTTTTTCTTTCTCCGAATTTCCACGGTTTACCATATTAACAAGGTTGGTACGTAACCAAAGTTCCACCGCTTCAGGGTTTTCGTTAAAACCTTCTAATTCGTTATTTTCCTCTAATTTTTGAAAGATGTTTTTCAGTTTATCCAGTTCAATAAAAACACTATCTCCTCTTCGGGTTCGTTGTTTGGGACGAATACCTTCGTGCTTCAAAAGCATAAAAAGGTTGACCAACGTATTATCAATTCTAATCGTTTTGGCATCAGCGGTAAAAAGAAGCTCATTTCTGAATGTGCTTTCCTGTTTGTTTAATTTGATTGCCATATCTAATAGGTTAATTTGTTAATAGCAATTTTGTTGTGTTTCTTTTTAATGGAATAAAACAAACGGTTGTCTGCTGTTACCACAATCTCATCATAGTTTAGATTTTCTAATAAATTTTTGAATACAATTAATTCGATGAATTTACCTTTCAAATCATTCAAAGACGGACTAAACCCTTTTTGTATAAAATACAGCATTTCATAAAGGTCTAATGAAATAGCCAACTGTATCTGCTTATTCGTGGTATGTCTGAAGATTAAACTATCTGGCTCATACTCCAGATATTTTATCAAATGATCTGTACTGTTTACAATTAATTCAAAATCCTCTAAAGGAAACATTTTGAACGATTTTCCTCGAATATCCTTCACATCGGTAGAGGCAAGAATTAAATTTTCTTTGTCCATTGCCTCATTATCACAACCCTCATTTAAAGAAACCGCTCTGGAAATCACCTGCTTTGTTTTTTCATCTATGGTTGATTGAGATAGTATAGAAACAAAATCAAAAACCGATTTGTAAGGCAAGCGTAATAAATAGGAAGGTTTTAGCCCTTTTTTATTGGTCTTTTCGGTTTTATCTTCAAGCGTTTCATCTTCTTTGAACCAAGCTGCTTTCCCTTCAAAATAATGATGTCTTGCAAACACTTTATGCTTTTCTCTTATTTCTCGAATGAGTTCTGGAGTTTGTTCGTGTGCTGGAATAAATGATTTTTCGTCGTTAAAAGAATCTAGCAAATTCTGCTCTCTTTCCGAAAATTCAACGTAATCTTTTGGATTGTGCTTGCTGAAAAATAATTCTCTGTCCCAATGCGGAATAGCAACTTCTCCTATATCTGTTTCTCGCAACAGTTTTATCAAACGGTCTCTATTACCGCTATCATCTAAATTAGGATTGGTAATATTGAAATAATAATACTGCCAATATTTTTCAGGTGCCGTATTTTTCAGTTCTTCTACTTTTGATAAATCCTCACAAGAAACATCACGGGTAAGCATAAAAGCAATAAACGACCGTATATCACGCATTGTAATATGCAATTCGCGTTTTAGGCTTACCGTTCTTATCAACCATTCCAACCGGTTAATTACCGTTTCTCCAGAAGCTGTATCGTTTAAGGTATCAACATTATATTTGATAAAACAATCTTTTGCCAGCTCACATCCTTCACATTTCGTCCAAAGCGATTTTTGTGTTAATGCTTTTACCTGATTTTTAAACAAACTTCCTGTTCCCAAATCATCAGCGACTACTGAGCGAAGATTCAAATTGACAATCATTATTCCTTTTGGAAGCTCTGTATGTCCTTCATTATTGAAATAGTCTTCAATCAGCTTTGCTAATTTTTGATGTTTTTTTGAAGTGGTTAAAAACTCAACCAAACGTCCTTCATTTATGGCGATAATCCGTCCTTCGGTGGCTTGATCATAATCTTTCACTTTCTCAAAAGGCTGGAAGAAACTTTCTAAAACATCATTGTTGATGTTATTTTCCTCATCTTGCGAACCGTCATAATTACTTTCATAAGCAACACTATTTATTTTGAACTTTGCTCCGTTATGGTGGGTGAAGTGTTCAACATCTTTTACCGAAGTGTGTTGTTCTATTTTCTTGATAAACGCTGTTTTTCCGTCCCCTGCATTTCCAGTTATGATGACCAATTTATATTGTCCATCTACAATAGCCGGAATTAAACTTTTATCTAATTTGGTAGGTGTGTAGGTTTGCTCGTCTAACTGATGAGCATTGCTATTTACTCTCGTTCCAAAATTTCCGTACTTCGATTGGCTATACAGTGAGTTGATGTATTGAATTATATTAACATCAGCAATAAAATTCTCTTTAGTTTTTGGGACAATATCTTCTAAAATTTTATTTTCTATGGCAACTAAGGCATCAAACATTTCCTGTGCATTTTGGAAACGCTGAAAAGCATCAGTAGCAATGGCTTTCAATAAAAAAGAAGCAAATTCATTTGATATTCTAGATTCAAATGCTTTCGGATTATTCGGTTGTCTGCTACTCATCGGCATTTTAGATGGATGCCACGGATATTGTTTACAAACCAACTCATACAAAGTTACTCCAAGAGCAAAAGTATCAGCCGATAAATCCCAGTTTACCTTATAATTGTCAGCAATTATATCGGGAGCTAAATACGGATTAGTACCAACAAAATCTCTGTTGGTTTGGTTGGAGGAAGCCACATTAAAATCAATCAGCACAAAACGTTCTCCTTTGTCCCAAATAATGTTTTGTGGTTTAATGTCTCGGTGCAAAACAGGTTTTTCTTTGGACTGCATTGCTATCAAAGCCGAAAGAATTTCTTTACCTACTTGAAATATCTTGTGAATAGGCAATTTGGCATCTGTACGTGTGTAAATGCTTAAATTCTCCCCATCTAAGAATTCCATTACTGTAAAAAACTGTCCCGAAGCCGCTTCATCATTCCATTTGAATTGAACAATGTTGGGATGATTTAAATTGATTAACGCATCGTATTCGTCTTTTACAGAACTAAAATTTACACTTTCATTGAATAATTTCAAAGCATAAAAAGTATCTTGAATGCGGTGTTTTACTTTAAATACTTTGGAATAACCACCTTTGCCCAATGTTTTGTGAATAGAATACGTTCCGATAGAATCGCCTTCTTTTAATTCTTCAAAAGTGGATGATTTTACAACAGGTGCAACCACAGGAGCTACTTCTGCAATAGATTTGCTTTCTATGGCATTGGCAATAAAATCCTGCAAGGTTTCTATGCTGTCTATCCGCTTTAAATCATCTGTTAAAATGGTTTGCAAACACACTTCATCAATCCATTTGGGTAGATTAGAGTTGATATGCGTCGGCAATAAATCTGCTTTCAGTTTACCACCCATTTTATCTAAGTCATAAGGTGTACTAAATGGTTCTTTATCCGTAAACAACCAATAAATTAAAACGCCTAATGAATAAATATCCGAAACCGCACTTGCATCGTTCACTGTAAGTTCCAAAGGATGATATGCCGTTGCATTATTTTGGTTAATGGTCGGCATAACTGTATATCCTTCTTCACTGTGATCAATGAAATAAGATTTACCAAAATTGCCCAGATAAGCATAACCACTACTCAAATAAATATTATCCGGATTGATATCTCTATGAAAAATACTCTCTTTATGAGCTTCTTTCAGTGCCACAATTACATTTTTAATAATATCAATCTTTTCTTTGAAGGTAAAGGTTTTTACACGAGCTTCTGAACGTAAAGAATTTTCTTCCAAGAAATCAGAAATTTCATAGAACAAATGATTAACCTCATCTATACGAAACTCTACATTCAGGATAAAAGGTTTTGCCTTTAACTTATTGAGTGCGTGATATTGGTTCTTGATTTTATCTTCCCGTTTTTTCAGTTCTTCAGCAGATAAACCGCTTACTTGCAAGGCGTATTCCTTAATTTTACGACGTACCGAAGTAACTCCTTTAGGCTTTACCAAATATTCTGTGAAATTAGGTTCTTGCTGAATGATTTCCAACACTTCATAACCTTCAATTTCTCTTTTCTGCTCAGGAGATTTCTTTGATTGCTGACCGATTAAGAATTGCATTATTGCTTGTTGAACGTCAGCAATATCATCTTCTAATTTTCCAATGCTGTATGGATTGGTAATAAAGTCGATCAATTTCTTGTTCAAGCTAAATGTAAGCTTTTGAGCTTCGTGCGAAATAACAGGTGGATAGGTATTATCAAATGAAAGTGTAAGCATATTTTGTATCCACGCCTTTCCCCAAGCAAAGTTGGCTTCTTTGAGCTTGGATGCCAATATCGCAGTTTTTTGCCGACCTGTTTTGAGCGGATTAGGCATTTGTCGGTCATTGAGATACCAATAATGGTCATCGCCCTCTATACGCCCTTTCCAATCTTTGTTTTCAATATTGTAAATACCGTGTGGAGTTACGCAAATTAAATCATACTCCCAGTATTGGGTACGGTTGTTTTTGGGATTAGTAGAAGCAATCTCCACATTGGGAATTAAATAGTAATTATCCGGAAGATGAACTTCCAGATAATCCAATAATCTCTTTTCTCCGGAATTAACGACCGATTCGAAATAAGGCGGTTTTATGATACTTGCCATAGGTCAATTTCTTTTTCTATTAATGCAATGGCTTTGTTTTCTTTGAGGATAGCATTGTTAATATTCTGAACATATATGTCAATTTTCTCCTCAATTCTTTGTATTTCATTTTGTTCCAATATGGGAACTTTTATATCTCCAATATATTCTTCATTTAAATGAAGGATTACAGAACCGTATGAACCTGATAACAAAGAGCTTTTTCCAAGATTAGATTTTAAGAAAGCAAACAAATATTTATTAGATAATAAAGCATCTTTTTTCAAAACTATTCGGATAGCATCTTCCGAAACAGCATAGTCATTCAAACAAGGTAGTGTGTAAATTGTATCTCCAAGAGTTCCACTTCTTGTCGTTAGTAACCAACCCTCTTTTACAACAAAATCATTAGCTACTTTATGATTAATAGATTTTTCTGTTTTAGTAGGGTTCAATTTCTGCATTTCAGATGTTGATAAAAATGGAACACCATTCTTAACATAATTCCTTTTTGTGCGAGGTCCGATAAATATATTTTCTGAAAGTTCTACAATAGAAATAAGATCTTTTCTTTGATTATCAATTACTCGATCAACTTCTGATGATATAATGTTATAATTAGCATCAAATCGTTTTTTTGAATTGTTTAGTTTTTTTATTGAGACGTTTTTGTTTATTGCTTTTCCAGGTACATAATCTGTTTTTAAAAAGTCAAAAAAACAAACTGCCTCATTCAACAATCTATTCGCTTCAACTCTCAATTCAGATGCTTCTATAATGAGCTGATGAATTTTCTGTTGCTTTTCTTCTGATAAGACTGGGATTAAGGTTTTCTTAATTCCTGGAGCTTCAATGTATCTAACCACAGAACCTGAAGCATTTTTATTCAATTGCGACCTTCCATATTTAGAAGTCAAGAACGCATAAACGTAACCAAATGGCAATTTTCCATTTGTTTCAATTCTACAAACATTGTTGGCATAACTTATTCCTGCACTTAATTTATTTACTAATCGGGTATTTCCAATCGTTCCAAATCCAGTAACCAAAATTTGGTTTTCTTTTACAACTGAATTAACTTTTAGAGCTTGCTCCTTGTATATATAGACATCGCTTCCTTCCAATTGATTTGCAACATCACTACTTTGACAATAAGGAATAGATTTATTCGTCCTTTCGCAAAATTGTCTTTTGAAAATAGGTGGGTTCCAAGCGTTAGCAACCTTGTCCAGAGCAACGCATTTTTCTTTGTTAGTCTCCAACTTCATACTATTTAAAGCATCTTCATTCAGGAAATAACTTGCGTTAAACCTTACATCTTCAAAAATGAAATTGGATTTTATCTTACTTACTTTCATTTTTATTGATTATAAAGTTCTTTAAAAGCTTTTGAAATTTTCGGTAAATCATCGTCTAACAGTCGTTGTTTTTCAACACGAGTTTTTACAATCGGTTTCCCGTCTTCTGGACGATAGGCTACATATTTATTCTCGATTGGGAAAATAATTTCAGCACCGTCTTCATCTCGCAAATAGATAGGGTTTCCTCTACGGTCTTTGCCTAATTTTTCGGCTATAGCCATAAATACCTCGTAATCTTCTTCTCCTTCATGGGCAATGTTACGTTCATTGGCAGATTTCTTTTGTAAGAACAAAAGCGAAGCTTGTACACCCACTTGTGGAAGAAATGCTTCTACGGCTAAATCTACTGAAGCTAATATTTTAAACTTATCCAATATCCATTCCCTAACAGGCAAGGTATTCGGATTACCTAAAATACCATCTGGCAATACTATAGCCATTTTACCATCTTCTTTCAAAAAATTGTAACAGGCTTCTATAAATAACACTTCGGGTGCATTTGAATACTTGGATAATTCATACTTAACAGCAATATCTTCATCTACTTTTACTTTAGCTCCAAATGGCGGATTGGTAAATATGATGTCGAATTTTTCTCTCGCACTATTTCCATACATTCCTTCATCATCATTCATTGCCTTTAAACTCCGATTGATTGCTTTTTCAATCTTTTCAATTTCGGTAGGATGCTCCCAGTTTGGATAAGCCAATGAATTGACGTGAAAAATATTGGCGTGTCCGTCACCAGCCATGACCATATTCATTCGAGCTGCTTTCTTTAAATCAGGGTCAAAATCAAAACCGAATATGCTGTTTTCGGCATATTCACGAACTCTTTCGTTTACTTCGTAAGTATTATATTTTGCAGCAAGTAATACTTCATCGGTAATTTCAGGATACAGTTTTTCTGCTATTTGTTTGCGAACATGATCCAACACCATTACCAAAAAACCTCCTGAACCACATGCAGGATCCAATACTCGTGTATTTTCAGTTGGGTTCATCATTTCCACCATCGCTTTGATAATGTTGCGAGGAGTGAAGAACTGACCTGCTTCTTGTTTCAGAGTGTTACTTACAATGGTTTCATAAGCCAAGCCTTTTACATCGACAGAAGCATCAAGGAAAGAGTATTTTGCTAACTCTCCTGCAATAAACGCAATTCCTTTATCGGTCAATTCTATAGCTTCATTCCCGTCAAAGACATCCGAAAAAGTACCTTCTGTTTTTAGCTCTTCAAATATTTTCTTAATTCTTTCTGCAACGGCTTTTCTGCCTTCAACCGTATTTTGTTCTTTTACACCCACCCAAAAGTAACGACGATAAGAAACACCGTCTGGCTGAGGCATAAAACGTCTTTTCTCATCATACAATTTACAGAAAATAAGATAAAGCAGTTGCCAAAACGCATCTTTCTTCCGACCTTCATTTCCATAAATATAATCGTGTGAACGCTTAAAAACTTTGATTAAGGAATCGTTTGCGGGCTTACGACTATGTGAACGATCGCCACGGTTTAAATCGTCTAAGTTTTCTCCAAATCCAGGGAAATCCGATAAATCAGAAAAAGTATAATCAAAACCAACAGCATCATCTTCTTTTTGTAAATATTTGATGTCTGTTCCATTTGTCCACAAGCCAAATTCGCAATTATCGACAGCAGCAAGAGCATTCTCCAATGTGATGGTTACACCTTTCTTTTTATCGTTTTCCTTTATTTTTTCGTCTTGCACAATAGCAATTCGGACAGTATGATCCTGCTCGTGTGCTTTACCTTTTTCAAAAATAACTAGTTCAATCTTTTGCTTTTTATTTTTCCCAGTGTCTGGATCGGTATAAATAATATTGAAATCACGTTCCATATCAGTCAGATCAAAACCATACTCTTCGTTGAGCATACGGATAATGGACTGCAGGTTATTTTCTTGTGATGTTGCTTTTCTTGGTTTTTCCGTAAGAATACACATTACTTGATTATCTTCTAATATTTGTTCTTTCGTATTATTGATTTCCATTACTTTAATTTTTGGTTGAGGATCTGATAGCAATCCAGTATATCATCAAATTTGATGTGATTTGTTTCTAGTATTTGATTAAATAAAACACTGTTTTCCGCAGCATTAATTTCTGTCTCGATAATAGCTTTTAGTTTTGCTTTATTGACTTCATTGTCAGACAACAGGATGTTGATATCAATACCCAAAAGTGCAGCACCAGCCTTTGTGATGGTGAAATCTTCTATTTCGTACACTTCATCGTAATGCTCCATAGCGGCTTTTTCTTCGTGAATATTGAGAAAGTTTAAAAGAATAAATCCCATGTCGTCTGCATCTTTATTCCCTTTATGGTGTCTGTCTTTCCAGGCAACTAATTTCAAAATAAAAATTCCCACCAATGATACAATATCAATTTCCAGTGTATCATCTATCTTAACCCTAACTAAATCCTTTTCTGCTTCTTCAAAACCCAGTACAGTCATTGCAAAAGATTGATCGGGTGGCCAGAAGATCTTGTCGTCGGCAGTTGTAATACCACCATAAGGAACGATATCTAACTGAAAATCTTCCAGGTATAAAAATCGCTGTTGTTGTTTTGGATCTTTTTTAAAATTAGGTAGTTGTGTTATTTTATTTTCAATAGTTGAAAATTCTTCCCATTTATCTACTGCAATGGCAATATCTATGTCCTGAGTTCTTCTACCAGACTTTTCTCCATGAAGCTCCATAATGATATCCCGAGCCGTTGCTCCGATAACGAAAAACTTAATTTCTAGTTTTTGAAATAGAGGGATCAACTCATCCAACAACTTTTTTAATAATGGATGTTCTAGTTTTTTACTTGATATATTATAATCCATTCTCTAAAATATGTTTAGCTGTTTCTATATTTCTATTGTTGCCAGTCCCTAATAAGTCTGCATATACAACCAAAGGTGGGGCTGCAGATTCGTTTTTCAAATAAAGACTATCTGTCCAGAATCTACTATACAATTCAATATTTCCTGCTTCGTCCGGGACAAGTTTCAGCTCTTTTGCAACTTTGCTTGTTTCTTCATCCGTGTATATGATATAATCTTTAGGTCTTAGATGTTCTGTTAAAAGTTGCCCTCCAGGTTCTCCTCCGAAATAGAGTCTTATGTTGCTAGTATTTATAATGTTATTTACATTAAATTCGTTTCCAATAGCTCTCATTTTTTTTCTGAAAGAGCGGGGTTTTAACAATTCATTGTAGGCAATTACCCAACGTTCAATGATATCATCCTGATTTTTTAGAACTCTTTTATTCTTTGTTTTTAACAAATAATGGCTTTCTTCCAGTTCTTTAAAGATATTACTTACAGATCCCAAAGCAATACCTGTTTTTTCGGCTAATTCTCTATAAGACAATTGCAATGTTTCAGGATTAGAAATAAGTAATAGAATCAATTTTAATCCCGCTTCCTGAAATGCCCGGGTTTGGTTCGTTCTTTTATTGATTTTCGCTTTTCTACCTTCCACATACACAAAAAAATCCTTGGTCTTAATAAAGGCATTGCCGGATGCATCAAGATAATTGATGCTATTTTGTTTAAGTTCTTCTGCAGTTTTTTTAGTTAAGTAGTCAGCAATGACAACATTGTTTTTTGAATGATTTATATCTTTCAAAGCAGACATAATGATGCCGTAATTTGCATTTTTTGCATTTTTTTTAGCAATGCAATAAAAGGTCTCATTGTTAATTTGAAGAACCACATCATAGGTTTCCCTAACACTTTCAATAGCGATAGGAATCCCTATTGTGTCTTCTAGGGAAGCAATAGCTTCATAAACAAAATCATTGTCTCTATACATTTCTTTGTTCAATAAAATTAATCGTTCAGCAGGAATGAACACTCAAAAATAGTGAACAAAAATAGATTGAACAAACTTTTAGAGAAAAAATATGGTATTTTATATTTTTCTACGCCCTTTTTTCTTTTTCTTCATCCGATTAGCAAACTGTTCTTCTTCATAGTCCTCGCTTTGTGCATCGGGTAACAAACTGAACAATCCCAAATCGGTATTAGGTGAATGCTCCTGTGAGATAAACTCGAATAGGTCTTTTGTCGGTACGTTGTCTATTTCATTTGCTTTAGAAACAGGGTTATCCTGTATCTTCAATTCGGGTTTGTTTCCATTGTTCCACCAATCGTTAAACATATTTGCCGATAAGTTTCTGTCTAATTGTGAGCCGTTCCAAACGGTTCGACCTTCATGGTCTATAAAGGTCATACCGTAAATTCGTCCTTCATTATTACGTCTTACAACCGTATTAATTCCCTGCTCGGTCAATTGCTTTCTAAAATCCGTTTCGTTCTTTGTGGTGTGTATAGCCAATTCAATCGTATTCTTTAGGACAGACCTTGCAGGGTTGGTTTTCATTTTCTCTTTGGACTGTTCAAAGTGGTTTTGTAGATGTTCAACGCCTGCATCTTTCCCGAAAAGTGATGCTTTGAACGGATTGCTTACTTTGTTCCTGTTTTCGTCCAATGCAACATACACCAATCCGTTTACGGTCTGACCGTTTCGTTCGCCTTTAACTTCTTCCACTGTGATATTGAATAATGATAATAAAGCATTATAACTCCCCATAGTTGAAAAGCTATAATACTTGGGCAGATGCCGAACTACCGAAGCAATTTGACTTTTGATGTCGCCATTTTTATGATTTACAGGCTTAAAAACTTTATTATCCTGTTTCTGCTCTTGTTCGGTTGCTTTGTGCAGGTTGTATTTCTGTTCTAAATCCCGACAGATTGCCATTGAGCGTGGATGGTCGTAATCATCAGGGATTTTCTTTCCGTCAATACCTACGCAGGTTGAAACGATATGAATATGCGTTCGGTCAATGTCCATATGTTTGAAAACAATATAGGGCTGATTTCCGTAACCCATACGCTCCATATACCCCTGTGCCATTTCGGCAAACTGTTCATCGCTGACCTTATCCGCAGGATCTGGGTTCAGTGATATATGCCGAACCATTTTTTCCGTTTTGATGTTTGCCGACAAATACGGCTCAAAGCATTTATTAAAATACGCAACGGAATACCTGCCGTCCAATGTGTCGGGTATCTTGTTCAACAATAAAACCGCTCCGTTTTCCCTGTCCACTTTCTGCTGATTGTACAGAATAGCTCCGTACATATTGCTTCCCTTTCCAATTTTTGCAATCATAACTTTAATCTTTTTTCAGATACTTCTCTTCAAATTCCTGTGTCAAACGGATAACTTCTTTAGTAACTTGTACCAATTCGATGGTTTCCTTTTCCAATCTAAAAAGGTAAGTTCCTGCTTTTTTCTCTGAAAAATTGGCGTTCAATAACCTTACAATCTGATTGTAATTGGTGGCTATTCCCCGAAATTGACCGAAAAATCTGGTCAGTTCTGCGTGGTATTCCACTGCATCCATATCAATTTTCACGGTCTTTACCGTCTTCTGAAAGATGCAAGCCGTAATGAAATGTGCCTTTACACTTATCCCCGATTGGTCAAAGAGGGTAAGGAACTTGGCATTTTCCTCTGCATTCAGGTTAATGGAATACCGATGTACGGCAGGGTCGTTCTTCGGTTTTCTCCCTGTTTTCCTAATTTGTTTACTGTTCTTTTCTTCCATAATAAAATCCATTTTAATGTTAAACCAAAACTGCGACTTCGGAGCGGTTTTCAGCCCCCTGCAAGGGCAAGTGCTTTTGAGGTACGGAAATTTATTTCGAGTACCTCAAAAGATAACTTGCCGTGTTCCTGTGAACACAATAATCCATCCTGCGGAATGGATTGGAGTTAGCAAAAAAGCAGTCTGAAACTGCTTTCCATTTTATCCATAAATACTTTGTTTTCTGTATTAGAAACATCTCCGTAGTTCCTTTACAAAGTAAAGGAACGGCTATCGTTCGACACTCAGCCAAACACTACCACTGAACACCAAATGATGCCATCTACAATAATTCCAGATTATATATAATTCAGGATGGAATCCTATCAGACAATCATTTAGAGCGGATAGACAGCCATCATAAATGGAGGTTTCCCTGCAAGCCAGATTGCAGGAATGCAGGAAAGCAAGAAGACCTGAATACAGAGCAGTCACACGCAACAGGTTTTCTGAAGGCAGGCAGGTTTTACAACAATACAGCAATGATAGCCATCCTGACAGATAGCAAACAGGAACGGCGCAGTATTGTACAAAGGCAGGCAATCCTGTAGAAAACCGAAAATTATTGTACGAATAAGAAACGGTGAGTATAAAAATGTGGGAACTTCTCCAAAAGCTGATGAAAGATGAAAAGCTAAAAGATTTCAAGCTAGTGGGTGGAACTGCATTAAGCCTTCAGATTGGTCACAGATTGAGCATTGATACAGACCTCTTCACAACAGGTAATTTTGATGAACAGGAACTATTAGAGCATTTAACCACTAAATACCCCGCGGTATTGCTAAACGATATGTTTAATAATACAATCTTGCTTGGTATAGATAAAATTAAAATTGATATGCTCTCACATCAATATCCGTGGCAAAGGCCTATTGAAACAAAAGACGAGATACGATTGGCATCTTTAGAGGATATAGGAGCAATGAAGCCCCACGAAGTCTTCCAAAGTGACACACGGATTAAGGATTTTATAGATATGCAATTTCTGTAGGAACACCATCCGCTTAGAACCTATTTAGAGACATATCAAAATGAATATGGTGGCAATCCTGCTATGGCTACATACGCATTATTATATCACCAAAATATCGACCACGATCTTAACTCAAACTTTTAGTCGAATTGAACTGATGTTTTGACACTAACGGGGACAGATACATCCTATAGATAATACTGCAATACATCTCCAACTGCATTTCCAATTTTTAAATTGCCTAATCAAGTTTAATTAGAAGATCAATTAATTGCATCTAAAAATTGTTTAGCACAGTAATAATGTGCATTTTTTAATCTTTTTTGCTGTATTTAATCGCTTTAAATAGTAATAAAGGTCATTTTCTTGATTTTGCCGTTTTGTATTATTTAGAACTTTGGTTTTACCCTCTATAATCCCACTCAAAAATATTTTTCAAAAGAAAAAAAGGAAAAAAAGAAAGCCATTCAAATAGGGCGGACATTGAAAAAACCAAAAGGAAACGAAATAAGTCCCAAAGGGTGGCAGGGCAATATATTAACAAGGCAAAGCCACCATATTTGCCCTGCCATTATGCCGTAGTCTTTTGGTTGGTTGGGGTGGTGGCTGTCCGCGTTATCTTTGCCATCTTTTTATTCTTTTTTTAATCCACTCCAATCAATGAAAGGTTACTAAAAACACATATGGCTAAGTACTGGGTGTGTTTTTGGTATGCTCTCCCGTATCCGTACAAAACTTTTTAAATGTACGGGACCTTGCAAGGAAAATTTAAAGTGTTTTGAGGATTGTTTCCTTTGTATTGGTTTATCACTTTCTACCTAAACCAACAACCCTTCTTTACTCGCTTACACTTCTTTGGCACTTACTGTTTTCATCAAAGTACTAATAAAAAAGCAAGCTATTATTTACCTCAGAAAGGCATTGTTTTATCATTTGAAAGATCGGTTTGAAACCACAGGACTTTCTCCTAACTTTTGCGCTATTCTGCTCGGTCAGTTCGTAAAAGATTACAACGAGTTTTTAACCTTTATGCGTTCGCTAGTCAACCACATGGCTTCAAAAAGTTTGACCAATTGTTCATAAATCACAATGACCTCTGCCTTGGACAGGCTCTCTTCCATAAAGGAAGTACTCAACGCATCATAAAGCCAGATGTTCAGGATTTTTCGGTAACTGTCCAGTTTATAGATTTTGAACATTTTCTTTAGTACAGATGAAGGCTTTACAATCTCCCTAACGCTTAGCGCTTTAGGATAATACCGCAGCTTCTTTCTTTCTGTTTTGATGTACCATTTAGCGATATCGATTTCCTTGCTGCCTTCGATATCAACCCTACCAAGTTTTGTGTCCTTCAACAACCAACAGGCCTCCAGAAGTTTTATGGTCAGTTCGTAATCGTAGAGCAGACCAGCTTGCCCATAATTACTGGATCTATCGGATTCAAAAGCCACATCATTGCGCCATTGCTTCAGCATCTTCAAATGATCAGGCAACGATGAGGCACTGAAAAAATCATGTACCACTTTAATTGGATCTGCTATTTCATCATTATCAAGATAAACAATCCTGTCTTCTGATATTTTTTTCATTTGCTTTTTCATAGTTTCAAATATTAGTCTGTAATATTTTTTCCGATTTGTAAATGATCTGCATTTTTTAAGACTGCATAATCTGATGCCGATTTAGTAAGCAGTACTATTTTTTCATTGCACATTTCCTTTGTCAACAAAAGAAAAGAGGAGACTCGTTGATAAAGACATGCCGCATCCTGCCGAAAAACTGTAAAATCATCCTTATAACGTGAACTAGAATAACTTTTTGCCATTATATCAAATAACCGCTCATCTTCTGGAGTAGAAAGAAAAAGTTTAAAAGGTTTTTCAGAAAAGCACCGGCACAAACGAAGCAGGCGGTAAAGGTTATGGAACTCCGAACGGTAGGCAATATGAACCCTGACCAAACAAATGCAAGCCTGTTCTACTGCCTGATGAAGCATAAAGGCACAAATACCGAACTGTTCCTTCTCTAGGCATTCGGATGCGCACATTAGAAATCCCTCGGCTAGTGGTATGCGATGTTCATAATGTTTAAGTGCCTTAATTGCGCCCTTTGTGGGGATAAATAAAGGTGTTGGGTTGCCATCTAATAGTCCGTCCCTACTGTACAGGAGTTTTCCATTGGTAAGCACCCCGATAAAAAAGCGGCTGTTTTGCTGTACTGCGTCCAGAATAGATTGCCTACCATGACAAATAATAGTAATCATACCATGCGGATAATAGGTATTGGCAAAATCCTGCATTTCGTAATCAATTCGGGTTGCAGTTTCGGTAACTACCAATAGACAATAGTCGCATCTGAAATAGTGTTTACCATCATTAAAGCAGCCTTGTAACTGCTGCGTGTAACTGTTCTGCAAAAAAGTGAATATCTGTAGCGGGTCGAACTTTTGGGCGAGCTGTTGGATAAATTCCCTGAAATGGACAGCATGTTCAGCTTCTGGTGATAATTTTGGTTCCATATTGATCTCATTTAAATTTCTTTCAAATGAGTCTTGGAGATGCAGAAATAGGTGCGGAACTGCATCTCGTGGTTGCATAAAAGTTTCTGAAGCCTTACGTAACACGAGTGTACAGCAGTCCCGCACCTATTTTAGGAATACGCAAATATAGCATATTAATAAATAGGCTGGGTATTCTGCTGTCTTGCGTTACGGCTTCAGAAATGCAACCGCAAGACCATTAATATTTTGTCATTGTTTAATCTTAAGTATTTCGATTATCCAATACCCTAAGGTAATCAGTTATTTGCAATACTCCAAATAAAAATACTCTTTTTATGGAGTATGTTAAAAAGAAGTATTTTCCTTACTTTATTTCATGGCAAAAAACAATCTCCTAACAAGCGAAAAGGAATTGAGGAAAATGGGTTTGAGACTAAAAGCCCTCCGCAAATCTAAAGGCTATACTAGTCCAGATAAGTTTTCCTATGAGAATAATCTGAACCGTTCTCAGTATGGTAAATATGAGGCAGGTAATACTAATATCACAATTGGTACATTGATCAACATATTAAATTGTTTTGGCGTGAGCTTGAGCGAATTTTTTAATGAAGACTATGATGGAATTGAACAATCAAAATAATGGATATAAATTATTTAAAAGGTGATGCCACTTATCCTGCGTCTAGTTGCAACGAGATAATTGTACATACCTGCAAAGATATTGACAGGTGAGAAAAAAGTTTTGTGATGGAAATTTCAAAACGATGGAAAGGACCAGAAAAGAGATCCCGATAATAGTTCAAATCAAGGGCAAATTTCTCCCTTGGCTAAGTCCAGTTCGTAAAAGTTGAAAAAGAGCTTAAGATTACTCATAATAGTATTTGATATCTGAACGCCAAACGAGACCTCTGACTGCAATATTGGAAGCACGACCTACTTCCCCGACTAATTTAGCTGGGATAAAAAAGTTAGGCCATGCAGGGGAGAAAGGAAATAAGTAAAATGCCAATTGAAGAAGCAATGAAACTTCTCCGTGAGGTTGGTATTGATGTGGAACAGGAAAAAGCCGAACTCATTATGGAGTTTCTCTACAACCTTACAGCTATAATTATCCGTGAATGCTTTGATACAGAATGATTTATTTCGTACTTTAGTTAATCCCACAAAACATTAATACGAACATTAAAAGATTAGCTATGAAAAAAGCCGACTTATACATACGTGTTTCCACAGACGAACAGGCAGACAAGGGATATTCACAGCGTGACCAAGAGGAACGTCTGAAAAGGTTTTGTGAGACTAATAAAATTGCTGTCGGGCAGGTTATCTACGAAGACCATTCCGCCAAGACCTTTAATCGCCCCGAATGGACAAAACTATTAAACAGTCTTAAAAAGGGAAGTTCAAAAACTGACCTTGTTCTGTTTACCAAATGGGATAGGTTTAGCCGTAATGCTGGCGATGCTTATCAGATGATTAGCATACTTGACAAACTTTCTATAGAACCACAAGCGGTAGAACAGCCTTTAGACCTTTCTATTCCCGAAAACAAGATGATGCTTGCCATATACTTAGCCGCTCCTGAAGTGGAAAATGATCGCAGGGCATTAAATACATTCTATGGAATGCGTAGAGCAAGGAAAGAAGGGCGTTTAATGGGCAAAGCTCCATTTGGTTATATCAATAGAAGTAAAGAGGACGGCAGAAAATACGTTGCCATAAAAAACCCCGAGGCTTCGGCTATGCGCTGGGCTTTCAATGAAATTGCTAAAGGTATATTCGCAGCTGATCAGGTACGGCAGAAGATGAATACACAAAGTACAACAAAATTGAGCCGTAGTGCATTCCACGTAGCTATTCGAAATCCTTTATATTATGGAAAGATATTCATCGCAAAATTTCAGGACGAAGAAGCCCATTTGGTACAAGGTCAGCACGAACCACTCGTATCAAAAGAACTTTTTGATAAGGTGCAATTGGTATTAAGCGGAAATAAAAGGATAGAGCGTCCAAACACTAAAATTCTGTCCGATATTAATTTGCCTTTGAGAGGTTTCTTGGTTTGTCCAAATTGCAGTCGAAACTTAACAGGCAGTGCATCTAAAGGAAGAACCAATCACTATTACTATTACCATTGTGTTTCCTCCTGTGGCTTCCGTCAAAAAGCCGAATTAGCCAATGATATTTTTGAAAAGAGTATGCGTCAGTTTGCATTAAACGGTACCTCTCAAATAGTGAAAAAACTGTTGCTGGACAACTACAAGAAATTCGTGAAAAATCCGTTTGACGAAAAGAAACAGATTGCACAGGACATAGATAAACTGAATGCAAGGTTATCAGTAGCACGCAACAAACTGCTGTCTGAAATTATTGATGACGAGGAATACCTCGAAATCAAAGACGAGTGTAGGAAACGGATTGAGAGTTTGGAAGGACAGTTGAGCAAGGACGGTTCTGATGCCAAGAAAATCAATATAGATAAGTCTTTGGACAGGGCTTTAAAATACATAGAAAACATCCCGAAACTATACAGCGAGGGCGAAATCAGCACAAGGAGAGACATAATTGGTTCAATATTCCCTGAAAAATTGGAGTTTGACGGAAAAACTTATCGAACCGCCCGAATGAATGTAATCGCCAATCATATCTTTCAGATAAACAACGGATTAATCCAAAATAAAAACAGGAGAAGCGATTATAAAAATCACTTCTCCTGTTTAGTAGTCCCGACAGGAATCGAACCTGTATATTAAGTTCCGGAGACTTACGTACTATCCATTGTACTACGGGACCAACCTTTTTCTAGGACGGCAAAACTACACTTTATTTGATAAAAAA
>Ga0164243_10003203_pt1 | contig 26376 bp, 24 predicted proteins | sample OricompcompostOP_FD_108781 | JGI IMG/M metagenome (GOLD analysis project Ga0164243, IMG submission 108781) | Organic Plus compost microbial communities from Emeryville, California, USA - Original compost - Organic plus compost (OP) | ecosystem: Engineered > Solid waste > Mixed feedstock >...
ATTTCCCCGGCGGCGTGGCCGATCTGAGATTCCGCTTCCGTGTCGAGTCCGACCGCATCGCCGAGCTGATCATCGCGCCGTGACGCGCTATAGCGACGCTATACCGGCTACGCTGAGGGCATGCCCAGACGTCCCGATCCCACGGCCGCCGGTGACGGCTCGCCGCAGACGCGCGACCGGCTGCTGACGGCTGCCGCGGCGCTGCTGGACGAGTCCGGCGGCAGACCGGTCTCGACGCGCGCGGTCTGCGAGCGCGCGGGGGTGCAGGCGCCGTCGCTGTACCACCACTTCGGCAGCAAGGAGCGCCTCTTCGACGAGGTGGTCAGCCACGGCTTCAAGCGGTTCCTCGCCGCGCGCAGAGGGAAGCCGGCGCGCGATCCGATCGACGACGTGCGCCGCGGCTGGGACGCGCACGTCGCGTTCGGCCTCGAGTACCCCGCGTTCTACGCGTTGATCTACGGCACGGTTCGACCCGGCGTGCCGTGTGCCGTGGTCGCCGACGTCGAGGCGATGATCCTCGACGCGCTGCGGCCGGCGGCTCGCAGCGGGCGGTTGCGCGTGTCCCCGCAGGAGGCCGCCGCCCACATCGTCGCGGCGAGCTCGGGCGTGACGCTCGCGCTGATCCAGCAGCCGCCCGACCAGGTCGATCTCGGCCTCTCGGCGCGGGTCCGCGACGCCGCGCTGGCGGCGATCGCCGTCGAGGACCCGGCCGCGGCCGACCGTCCGGACGCGCCGCGCGCGACCGCGGCCGAGGCGGCGCTCGCGCTCACGGCCGCGCTCGACGACGGCGCCGCCGGCGAGGCGCTCACGCCCGGCGAGTCGACGCTGCTGCGCGAGTTGCTGGACCGCCTTCGTGACCTTCCGGCGGGGGGAGCGGGCGCCGACCGGGCGGGCCTCGGAGCGGCCGAGACGACGGTCGGCTAGAGGTCGAACCCGCCGGTGACCGCGATCTGCTCGCCGGTCACCCAGCCCCACTCGTCGGACAGCAGGGAGGCGATCGCCTTGCCGACGTCGTCGCCTTCCCCGAGGCGCCCAAGCGCGGTGCGCGCCACCAGCGGCGGGATCACCTCGGGCATGCGCTCGAAGGCGTCGCCGCCGAGGCGCGTGCGGGTCGGCCCGGGCGCGACGGCGTTGACGCGGATGCCGCGCGGGCTGAGCTCCTTGGCCAGGTAGCGCGTCAGGACGGCGAGGCCGCCCTTCATGCTCGCGTAGACGGCGTAGCCGGCGTCGGCCCCGTTGCCGAGCGCCGAGCTGCTCGTCGTGTTGACGATCGCGCCGCCGTCGGCGAGCAGCGGCAGCAGCTTCTGGGTGAGGAAGAACGGCCCCTTGAGCAGGACGCGCTGGAGGCCGTCGAAGAGCTCCTCGGTGACGTCGCCGACCATCGCCGCCTGAGAGAAGCCGGCGTTGTTGACGAGGTAGTCGATCGACGTCCGCTGCCAGCGCGCCTCGATCTCGTCGGCGAGGTCGGCGACGAAGGCGTCGAAGGTCTCGCTGCGCCCGACGTCGAGCTGGCGCGCCACGGCCTCGCCGCCGGCGGACTCGATCGTCGCGACGGTCTCGGCGGCGCCGTCGGGGTTGGCGCTGTAGGTGGCGACCACGCGAGCGCCGCGCGCGGCGATCCGGATCGCTGCATGGCGGCCGATGCCGGAGCTGGCGCCGGTCACGAGGGCGATCTTGGCGTGGGAGGGTGCGGAGGTTGACATGGCGTCAAGCCAACCAGCCGCCGATCGTCGAGCGGTAGAACGGAACCGGCACGTCGTTGCACGATCCTGCTCCGACGGTCTGCGCCGGCGCGATCTCGCCCCCATCTCCCGCCGACCGACGTGTATGTTCCTGCTCGTGACCGTCTCCTCCTCGCACGCTGTCGACGCGCCGGCCGCGCGGCGCGCGGCGCTCCTCGCCGCGCTCCGCGGGCTGATCGCCCGGCACGCGGGCCGCGACGAGCGGACCGCGATCGACGGCGTGCTGCTGTCCGCCGTCACGCGCCCGGGGGAGCCGGCCGCCTCCCGATCCGGGACGGTCCTGGCGGTGATCGCGCAGGGCGCCAAGCGCCTCGCGCTCGGCGACCGCACGTACGACTACGGGCCCGGTCAGTACCTCGTCGCGTCGGTCGACCTGCCCGTGACGGGGCACTTCACGCACGCCAGCGACACGGAGCCGGCGCTCGGCTTCGGGCTCGTCCTGCGGCCCGCGACGATCGCGTCGCTCGTGCTCGAGGCGCGCGACGCACGCGGCTGGCGTCCGCGCCGCCGCGGCGGCTCGGCCGCCGCGCCGTCGGCGCTCGGGGTGGCGGACGCCTCGGCGGAGCTGCTCGACGCGGTCGTGCGGATGGTCGGCCTGCTCGACGCCGATCCCGCCGACCGGGCCGTGCTCGCGCCGCTGGTCGAGCGCGAGATCCTCTGGCGCCTCGTGACCGGACCGCTCGGCGCGACCGTGACCGAGAGCGCCCTGGCCGACGGCAGCGTCGCGCAGATCAGCCGAGCGGTCCGCTGGATCAACGACCGCTACCGCGAGCGGTTCCGCGTCGCCGACCTGGCGCGGTCGTGCGGCATGAGCACGTCGGCCTTCCACCGCACCTTCCAGGCGGTCACCGCGATGAGCCCGATCCAGTACCAGAAGCAGGTCCGGCTGCAGAGCTCGCGGCTGATGCTGCTCTCCGGCGCCGAGGACGTGGCGACGGTCGGCCACCGGGTCGGCTACGACAGCGCCTCGCAGTTCAGCCGCGAGTACAGACGCCAGTTCGGCCTCCCGCCCCGCCAGGACGCTGCGCGCATGCGGGCCGGCGCCGCGGCGACCGCCTGATCGGCCCGTCCGGTCGCGCGCCTCGCCGATGCCGGAGCGACCGCGGCGGTCGCCGGCGCGCGGCGTCCTTGTCCTGCGCGATCTCGCCGAGGGCGTCGACGAGTGCGAGGTTGCGCGTGAGGTTGTCGCCCTGGAAACGCGGGCTGATCGCGCGGAAGTCGCCCGCGGTGAGCGGTGGAGGTCCCCGCCCGCGCGCGGGCGCGCCCGCCTTCGACGGCGTCGTGCAGGTGCCGCTGCAGGACGACGTCACCCTGCCGCTGCTGGTGCCGTGGCCGCTGGGGACGCCGTCGGCCGCCGTCGCGCGGATCCGCGCGGCGACGTCGACGAGCATCCGCACCCAGCACCGCACGGGCCGTGAGCGACCGTGCGGCGCGAGCCGGCGAGCGCCTGGGAGCGCTCGCCGGCCGGCGCGGACGCTCCTACCGCGGCACGGCCGTGACGAGGACGTTGTCGCGGTAGTGGCCGTCGGCGAACGGTCCGCCGCAGGTGACGAGCACGAGGCGCGGGGAGCCCTGGCGGCTGAAGATGCTCGACGGCAGGCGGTCCTTGCGCACCCGCTGGACGCCCGTGACGCGGTAGCGGCGGGTCCGGCCGTCGGCGGTCCGCAGCTCGATCGCGTCGCCGCGCCGCGCTCGGGTCAGCGGGTAGAACGCGCCGGCGCCGCGCCGGGCGCTGTCGACGTGCCCGGCGATCAACGTCGTCCCCGTCTTGGCGCCGGGCGAGGAGCCGTCGGCCCACCACCCTGCGCTGCGGATGTCGTTCGGGACGTGGAGGTTCTCGTGGTCGGCGTCGATCGACACCGCGCGCAGCCGCGCCTGGACGCCGAGCCGGGCCAGTCTGATCGAGGTCGGCCGCGAGCCGCCGGCGGGCGGCTTGGTGGCGTCGACCTCGAGCGCCTGGCGCGGCTCGCCGCCGGTCGGGATCAGCGGCTGGACGAGCGACGTCTCCGCCTCCTCGGCGCACGCGGTCTCGGTCCCGGCGTTCACGGGCGAGCGCGCGATCCGCTCGCGGTAGGTGTAGAAGCCGCTCTTGTCGACGCGGACCTTCGGGGTGACGTAGCTGCCGTCGCCCCTCACCGTGACGGCGCCCTTCCAGAACGGCGTGCGCGAGCAGGTGATCGCGGCGCGGGTGCGGAAGGGGCCGTGCAGCTCGACCTCGACCTTGGCGGCCGTCTCGCCGAGGCCGGAGACCCTCAGGCGGTCGAAGATCTGCGACCCGGGCCGCACGACCCGGCTGGAGACCTTCGTCACGACCTTGGGCGCCGCGCGCACGAGCGTCGTCTCGGCCTCCTCGCCGCAGGCGGTCTCGACCCCGTCGAAGGCCTCCGTGGCGACGATCCGCTCGCGGTACGTGTACCAGCCGGCCTGTCTGATCGTGACCCTGTCGGTCACGTAGGTGCCGTCGCCCTCGACGGTCAGCGTGCCCTTCCACGCAGGCGTCCCCTCGCAGGTCATCGCCTCCCTCGACGGGTAGGGGCCCCACAGCTCGGCCTCGACGGGCGCGCGCAGCCTGCCGAGCCCGCCGACGAAGACCGTGTCGAAGATCTCCGCCCCGACGGTCGCCTGCTGCTGGGAGACCTCGGTGCGGATCGTCGGCGCGCCGCGCACGACCGTCGTCTCGACCTCCTCGCCGCACGGGTGGCTCGCGGCGCGCACGAAGCCGGACGCGGCGATCGACTCGAGGTATGTGTAGTAGCCGGGCACCGTGACCGTCACCGGGTCGGTGACGAACTCGCCGTCGCCGGTCACCGGGTAGGAGCCCTGCCAGAACGGCGCGCCGTCGCAGGTGAGCGCGTCGCGCGCCGGGAACGGGCCGTAGAGCGCCGCGCCGACGGTCGCCGGCTGCCCGTGCAGGCCGCTGACCCAGACGCGATCGGTCAGCGTCGCGCCGGGCTGCGAGACCTGCTCGCTGATCTGGGTGCGGACCGCCGGCTGGACCTCGACGACGAACCGCTCGGACGGCTCCGCGCACGGCGTCGTGACGCCGACGACCTGCGCCGAGCCCTCGACGGTGACCTGGTAGCCGTACCAGCCGGGGGCCGTCGGGGTGATCGGCGGCGCCTGCGAGTCGCCGGGGCCGGCGGTGTAGGAGACCTCGGCGGCGGGCTGGCCCTCGCAGCGGATCTCCTCGCCGCTCGGCGCGGGCCCGTAGGCGCGCACCGTCACCTTCCCGCGCCAGCTCGCCGGCGGACCGGAGAGCGTGATCTTGTCGCTGTTGGACTCGCCCAGCAGCTGCGTCGCCGGCGTCGCGGCCGTCGTGACGGTGACCTGCGCCGGCTCGACGCGAGTCGTCGCCTGCGCGGCGACCGTCGTCGACGCCGCGACGACGAGGCGCTGCGCGTTGCGCACCGCCGCGCCCTTCGTCGGGACGTAGAGGTCGGGGGCGGGCGCCGCCAGCTCGGCCGTCTCGACCTTCAGCCGGACGCCGCCGTCGACGTCGGCGGCGGTGCCGGTGATCGTCGCCTCGCCCCTGCGGTTCGTGCGGACGACGCTCGGCAGGCCGTCCGCCCCGCTCGAGCCGGCCAGCCGCAGGCGCACGTTCGGGATCGCGACGCCCGTGGCGGAGCGGACCTTGGCGACGGCCGTGATCTTGCGCCCGGCGGTGGCCTTCGCCGGCGCGTCGAGCGTCACCTTGTACGGGCCCGCGAAGCGGCGCGCGTCGCGCGAGATCCGGTTGAACGTCGCCGAGGCGCCGACCGCCGCCGGATCGACCTCGCCGGGCGCGCCGTCGTCCATCACGCTGTGGACGTAGAGCATGACGGCGGCCTGGGTGGCGTCGTCCCGCTTGGAGCCGTGGTTGAAGAGGACCCACGACATCCGCCGCAGCTCGGCGGCCGAGATCCGCTTGCCCTCCCGGCTGCGCAGGCCGGCGATCCCTCGCTGCTCGTAGCCGAAGCGCGACGACGGGTACCAGAAGCGCAGGTCGATGCACCACGCCGGATCGGTGACGCCCGGGATCGCGTTGCGATAGCTGCCGAACCAGCGGATGCCGTAGCGGTACGTGCGGTACTCGCCGAAGCCGGTGGTTCTGCACGCGTTGCGACCGGCCCTGGAGCAGGGGTCGTTCTGGTTCGGCGGCTCGGCGGCAGATGCCGGCGTCGCGCCCAGCGGGGCGACGAGGGCGGCGAGGGTGGCGAGGGTCAGGACGAGGGAGAACCGGCGCATGATGGCGCGGATCATGCCAGGCACTCAGACTTGCCGGCCGGCGGCCAGCTCGGCGTGGGCGGCGGCCGGTCGCGGAACGGCCGACCAGCCGCCCATCCACGCCGGGTGGCGTCAGCGCCGCACGCGGTAGCGCAGGCTGACGACGCCCGACTGCCGGAAGGTGCGCGTCGACTCCAGCTCGAGGCCGACGCGGTCGCGCAGCTCGGGCAGCAGCGGCGTGCCCTCGCCGATCAGCACGGGGTAGACGAGCACCTCGATCTGGTCGACCAGCTGCGCGCGCATCAGCGACGCGGCGAGGTGGGCGCCGCCGACGGTGAGCAGGCCGTCGGTCTCGCGCTTGATCCGGGCGACCTCCTCGGCGGCGTCGCCGCTGACGAGGCGCGCGTTGCCGGTGACGGCGTCGAGCGTGTTGGAGAAGACGACCTTCGGCGACTCGCGCCAGACGCGCGCGAACTGCACCACCTCGGGCGCGGCGTTGGGATCCTCGTCGGCCGTCGGCCAGTAGGACTCCATCAGCTCGAAGAGCCTGCGGCCGTAGAGGCTGACGACCGCCGCCGCCTCCATCTCGTTCATGTACGCGTGCGCCTCGGGGTCCGGCTCGGTCCAGGCGATGTCGTGGCCGGGGGCCTCCATGAAGCCGTCGAGCGAGACCTGCATGGCGTAGAGCAGCGTGGCGTTGGTCATGCGAGATGAGACGGCCGCGGGCGCCGGAACTCATCGGCGGTCGCGCAGGTCGCGCGGCCGGCGCGCCGCAGGAGCGCGCGGGGCCGGCGCGACCCGCGCCGTCATCTCACGCGCGTGAAGGTGAGGGTCACGTCGGTCCAGAGGCACATGGCGAACTCGCCCCGGTTGGGCGGTGAGGGGAGCCTGCACCTGCCTCTGCCGGAGTGCTCGGTGCCGCTGAGCGTGAGGCTGCCTCTCCTGCGCAGGCCGAAGACGGCCCTCACGCCCTTGATGTCGTCGACCCAGAAGAGGCCGTCGCCGAGCAGGCTCTTGGAGGTGCCCATCAGCGTGAGCCCGGCGTCGGGCGCGCAGTGCTCGTACGGTCTGGAGCCCGGCGCGACTCTCGGGATCAGCGCGAGCTTGCCGTCGTAGTATCTGAATCCGGTGTACTCGAACGCGAGGTCGAGCTTGCGCTTGCCGCAGCTCTGGGGCAGCTGCGCGGTCCGGGAGGGAAGCGGGCCGCAGCCCTCGCAGGCCGGCGGCGGCGAATGGTCGGTGACGGCCGAGATGCGGCTCACGGTCGCGGCGATGCGCGGGTCTCTGGAGACGGCCAGCGACAGCGGCGCGACCTTTCCGACACCGGGGAGCCTGGGCATGTCGCGCGCGTCGCCGCCGATCACGCGCATCGGCGTGACGGTGCGGTAGCTCGCGAGCTGCTCGCCGCTGCCGTGGCGCCAGAAGGCGTCGTCGTCGCCCCACTGCCGCGTCGCGTACTGCCAGTTGACTCTCTGTCTGCCTCTGATGTGCAGCTCGAACTCCAGCGTGCGGACGAGCGGGCCTCTCCTGTCCTGTGCGGCGGCCGCCTCCGGCGTGGCGGAAGCGGGCGCGGCCGGGGCGGCGGGCGGTGCCGCCAGCAGCGCGGCGACGAGCGCGCCGCCGACGAGCGCGGTGCGACGGGGCATGTGGTCGGTCCTCGGGTCGGGATCGGCGCGGACCGGCCGATCATCTGCCCGCGTCGACGCGCGGGCGATCGGGGATCTCCCGTTGCGACCCCCGAGTCTGCTCCGACGGCGGCGCGATCTCGTCGAGGCCGGCGAGGAAGCGGTCGAGCAGCAGCTTCAGCGCCGAGCGGTCGACGCGCTCGGGAGCCTCGCGCAGTCGGTCGATCTCGTGCAGATGGGGATATCTGGCCGCCTCGGCCGGGAACCCGCCGGCGAACGAGCCGAGCGCCGCGCCGTAGACGGCGTAGCGGACCCCGGCGGCGATCCGGGTCGCGCGCGAGGGCGTCCAGCCGCCGCGCAGCAGGCCGGCGTAGACCTGGTCGGCGCGCGCGAGGGCGGCGTCGATGCGACCGAACGCGCCCGTGAGGTGGGGGATCAGGTTCGGATGGGCGACGAGCGCGTCGTAGTACGACCAGGCCCACCGCTCGAGCGCCTCGCGCCAGCCGAGCTGCTCGAAGGGGGACGCGTCGACCTGCTCCATCACGGCGGCGGCGACGGCGTCGAGCAGCGCCTCCTTGGAGCGCATGTGGTTGTAGAGCGACGGCGCCTGGACGCCCAGCTCGTCGGCGATCCGGCGCATCGTGACGGCGGCGAGGCCGTCGCGGTCGATCAGCTCGAGCGCGGTGGCGACGATCCGCTCGCGACTCAGCCGCGTCGCCGATCCAGCTCCGCCGCGACCGTCCTCCACGCTCGCGGCGTCGCGCAGCCTCGGAGTCCTGTTCGAGCCGCGGCGCATGAGGCTACCCATGTTAGTACAGTCCAGGTACTAACGTTGTTAGTCGTGTGAGGAGTGGGATGGTGAACGGGACACCGGGAACGCCGCGGTTCGACGGTCAGGTCGCTTTGGTGACGGGCGCCGCGGGTGGGATCGGCGCCGCGACGGCGCGGCGGCTGGCGGAGGAGGGGGCGGTCGTCGTGCTGGTCGACCGCGACGGCGATGCGGCCGAGGCGGTCGCGGGCGCGCTGCGGGGCGAGGGCCACGCGGCCGAGGCCGTCGCCGCCGACGTGACCGACGCCGGCGCCGTCGAGGCGTTCGTCGCCGGCGCCGCCGAGCGCCACGGGCGGCTCGACGTGCTCGTCAACAACGCCGGCGTCACGCGCGACAACCTGCTGTTCAAGCTGACCGAGGAGGAGTGGGACGTCGTGCTCGACGTCAACCTCAAGAGCGCGTTCCTGTGCGCGCGGGCGGCGCAGCGGGTGATGGTGCCGGCGAGACGCGGCGCGATCGTCAGCCTCTCCAGCCGTTCGGCGCTGGGCAACCGCGGACAGGCCAACTACGCGGCGGCGAAGGCGGGGATCAAGGCGCTGACGAGCACGATCGCGCTGGAGCTGGGGCCGTTCGGCATCCGCGCCAACGCGGTCGCGCCCGGGTACATCGCCACCGCGATGACCGATGCGACGGCGCGGCGGCTGGGCCGCACGCCGGAGGAGCACCAGGCGGCGGTGGCGGCCGCGACGCCGCTGCGGCGGGTCGGCAGACCGGAGGAGGTCGCCTCGGTGGTGGCGTTCCTCGCCTCCGAGGACGCGGCGTACGTGAGCGGGCAGACGATCGAGATCAACGGCGGCGCGCGCTGAGCGCGGGCCGCGGGGAGATGGGCTGATGGACTTCGGACTGAGCGACGAGCAGCGGGCGATCCGGGAGACGGCGCGGGATTTCATCGCCAGAGAGGTGATGCCGCTGGAGCCGGAGGTGCTGCGGCGCGAGCGGCGCGGCGAGAGCGGACTGGAGCATTCCGAGTTGCGTGCGTTGCAGGCCAAGGCGCGCGACTTCGGCTTCTGGGGGATCGGGACGCCGGCTGCCTATGGCGGCGCCGAGCTGCCGGCGGTGACGCAGTCGCTGTTGTGGACGGAGGTGGGGCGGACGTTCGTGCCGTTCGTGTTCGGCGGCGAGACCGACGTGATCCTCTACAGAGCGAACGCGGAGCAGCGGGAGGAGTATCTGCTGCCGGCGATCGAGGGCACGCGCGCGTCGTGCTTCGCGGTCACCGAGCCCGACGCCGGGTCGGACCTGACGGCGATCCGGATGCGGGCTCGTCGTGATGGGGACGACTGGGTGCTGAACGGCGAGAAGACGTTCATCACGCGCGGGAGAGAGGCCGACTTCGCGATCGTGATCGCCGTGACCGACGCCGAGCTGGGCTACCGGGGCGGGTTCACGGCGTTCATCGTCGACCGCTCGATGGGGTGGACGTCCGAGGTGATCGAGACGATGGGGCCGGCGCGGCCGATCTCGATGGCCTTCGACGACGTGCGCGTCCCGGCGCGGAACGTCCTCGGCGAGGTCGGCGACGGCTTCAGATTGGCGATGGAGTGGATCGGGCGGGGGCGGTACGTGATCCCGTCGCAGGCGATCGGGGCGGCCGAGCGGCTGCTGGGGATGGCGGTCGAGTACGCCACCCAGCGCAAGACGTTCGGCAAGCCGATCGGCGAGCACCAGATGATCCAGACCTATCTCGCCGACAGCGAGGTCGAGCTGGAGGCCGCGCGCTACCTCGTCCTGCTCGCCGCGTGGACGGTCGACCAGGGCCGCGACCCGCGCCACCAGTCCTCGATGGCGAAGCTCGCCGGCGCGACGATGGCCAACAGAGTGGTCGACCGCGTCATGCAGATCCACGGCGGGATGGGCTACACGCGCGAGCTGCCGATCGAGCGCTGGTATCGCGAGGCGCGGCTGTGGCGGATCTACGAGGGCAGCGACGAGATCCAGAGACGCGCGATCGCCAAGAACCTCCTGAGCGGCCGTCGCCGCATCGGCGGGCACCTCGCATGAGCGCCGGCGGCGGCGCGCGGCACGGGCACGCGCTGCGCGACGAGCTGCGGGCGCTCCTGCGCAGGTCCCGGTAGGCGCCGACCGCCGTCGCGCGTCAGGGGCTCGTCACGATCGACTCGCCCGCCGCTGCTCCGCTCGCGGCGGTGGCGTCCGCACGACGGTCGTCGCGACGAACTCGCTCATCAGCGCGGCGGCCCGGGGCGCATCGGTCTCCAGCAGGAGGTGGCCGGCGTCGAAGACGTGCGCCTCCATCCGCGGCAGGTCGCGCATCCACGACAGCGTCTCGGCGACGTCGAAGAAGGCGTCGTGCCGGCCCCACAGCATCAGCGCGGGCGGCTGGGCCTCGGCGAGGTAGTCGCCGATCGCGTCGAACCGCTCGACGTGGCGGGCGTAGTCGGCGATCAGGTCGCGCTGCGCGTCGCGGCGGCCGGGCAGCGACATGACGCGCCAGTCCTCCTCCCACAGCTCGGGGGCGATGCGGGCGGCGACCTCGGGCGGCACGCCCGCGACGTACTGGTCGCGGATCCCGTCCGGCGTCAGGTGAGCGGTGGCGGCCGCCTCGTTCTCAGCCGTCGGGTTCGCCCAGAAGTCGAGCGTGTCGCGCCACTCGGGGCCGAGGCCGCTGCGGTGGGCGTTGGCGTTCTGGACGATCAGGCCGAGGACCAGCTCCGGCCGCTCCATCGCGATCGTCAGGCCGACCGGCGCGCCGAAGTCGTGCAGGTAGACGAAGCGCGGGCCGACGGAGAGATGCTCCAGCAGCTCGGCGACCACCTCGGAGAAGGCGGCGAACGAGGTCGTCGGCAGCACCTCGGAGTCGCCGAAGCCGGGCAGGTCCGGCGCGATCACCTCCGCATGCGCAGCCAGCGCGGGGATGACGTCGCGGAAGCCGCGGGCGGAGTTGGGGAAGCCGTGCAGCAGCAGGACCGCCGGTCGCGCCGGATCGCCGGCGTGGAGGTACGACAGGCGCGTGCCGAGCGCCGTCCGGAACTGCCGCCGCCTGACCTCGGGCATCGGACCGATCGTAACAGCGGTCCGGTTTCCGGCCGACGGTGGTCGTCGGCCTACTGCGGAGGAGGGGAGGGGCGCTCGCCGTCGCGCGCCTCCCGCCGCTCCGCCTGGCGTCTGCGGCGTCTGTACTCGCCGACGGCGATCGCGATGCCGATCGCGATCGGCGTCCAGTACTTCGAGGTCTCGCCGATCGCTCTGATCCAGGCGGGAACCGCCGGCAGGTCGACGTCGGGCGGGTCGACCGCGGGCAGCGGGAGGTCGATCGACGGGAGCGGCAGGTCGATCTCGGGGAGGTCGATCGAGATGTCGGGAACGAGGCCGGCGAGGAGGCGCAGCAGGAAGGCGAAGCCGACGAGGCCGATCAGCACCTCGCCGACGCCCTTCGCCGCGTGGCGGGCCGAGTAGAGGCCCGGGTGCTCGCGCGCCCACGCCTCGCGTCTCGCGGCGCGGCTGCCCGGCTCGGGCTCCAGCGGGAGCGGCTCGGCGCCGTCGTGCGCGGTCAGCTCGGCCCGCTGGATCGTGCCGCCGGACCAGGACAGCCACGTCTTGACGCTGAGGCCGTCGGCGCTCTCGACGGTGATCTTCTTCTCGCCCTTCTTGACCTCGGCGACCTGCTCGCCGTCGACGAACAGGCGCACGACGGTGCCGGACCAGCTGCTGTTGTCCGGCTCGACCTCGATCCGTCGTCCGTCGTGCTCGATCCCCCAGCGCGTCGCCATTGCCGCCCGACGGTACCATACGGTCGTATGGCACCGGCACCCGTCGACCACGACGCCCGCCGCGCCCAGCTGACGGCCGTCCTGCTCGACGTCGTCGACGAGCGCGGCCTCGAAGGCGCCAGCATCCGCGCGCTCGCCGCCGCGGCCGGCGTCTCGATCGGGGCCGTGCAGCACTACTTCGCCACCAAGGACGAGCTGCTGCGCCACGCCTACCGGCAGATCGAGGCGGAGCTGGAGGGGCGGATCGAGCGGCGGCTCGAAGGCGTCTCCGACCCGCGCGCGGCGATCCGCGTCGTGCTCGAGGAGTTCCTCCCGCTCGACCCGCCGCGGGTGAAGGCGATCCGCGTCGCGACCGCCTTCGGCGTCCGCGCCCTCCACTCGCCGCAGCTGGCCGAGGAGCTGCGCGCCGACGTCGTCGAGCTGCGCGGGATCGTCGCGGGCGCCTTCGCCGCGGCCGGGGTCGCGCACGCCGAGCGCGAGGCGGTCGCGGCGATCGCGCTCGTCGACGGCCTCACCGAGCAGCTGCTGTTCGGCGCCGGCGGCTTCGGTCCCGACGACGCCGTCGCCGTGCTCGACGCGCACCTGGCGCGCGTGTTCGGGGAGGCGGGGTAGGGGCAGGCGCTACGCCGGCAGCGCCGCCGCGAACCGCTCCAGCGCGTCGGGGTCGCGCCACGGCGGGCCGTGGCCGAAGCAGACGACCGCCGGGCGCAGCGCGGCCAGGCGGCGGATCTGGTCGCGGTTGAGCGCCGGGTCGAGCGTGAAGCGGGCCGGCGGCTCGTGGAGGCCGGGGCGGCTCGTCAGCGGATGCTGGCCGAACAGCACGTCGGCGGCGAGCAGCGTCCGGTCCTCCTCGCGCCACAGCGAGATCAGGCCGGGGGAGTGGCCGGGCGTCTCCAGGACCGTGAACGAGCCGACCCGGTCGCCCTCGCGCAGCCGGCGCGCGACCGGCACGGCCGGGCCGGCCCAGGTCCGCAGCTGCAGGCGCGTGACCGGGTTGAGCGGGGCGCGGTCGCGCAGGTCGCCCCGCTCGATCGCGTCGGCGTCGGCGTGGCCGGCGAGGACGGGGAGGCCGAGGTCGCGCGCGAGCGCCGCGCTCGCCCCCTGGTGGTCGGCGTGGGCATGGGTGATGACGTGGCCGGCCGGCTCGCGCCCGGCGAGCTGGCGGACGATCCGGCGTGCCGCCCAGCGCGTCGCGGCGTCGACGACGTGCTCGTCGGCGAGATAGACGTTGAAGCCGTGCCGCGGCGTGCCGCGGAGCAGGTGGAGTCCTTCGGCGATCATTTCCATACAGGGGTGTACGGTACACGATGCCGAACACCCCTGTACGGTTTGCGGGCGATGAGTCCGGAGCGGTTGGATCGCGAGGCATGGGTCCGCGCCGGGCTCGACGCGCTGGAGCGAGGCGGCGCGGCGGCCGTCAGCGCCGCCGCCCTCGCGAGATCGCTCGGCGTCACGCGCGGCAGCTTCTACTGGCACTTCGACAGCCGCGACGAGCTGCTCCGCGCCGTCCTGGAGGCGTGGGAGCGCGAGCACTCCGACGCCGTCCTCGACGCGCTCGGCGCCGTCGGCGACCCGCGCGAGCGGCTGCGACTGCTGCTCGGCGCGGCGACCTCCAAGCCGCCGTCGCTGTTCGTCCGCCTGCTCGAGGCGCAGGGCGCCGAGCCGGCCGTCGCGGAGGTGCTCAACCGCTCGCGCGCCCGGCGCGTCGCCTTCCTCGCGAGGGCCTTCCGCGACTGCGGCATCGCGCCGGCCGCCGCCCGCCGCCGCGCGCTCGCCGTCTACGCGACCTACGTCGGGATGGCGCAGCTGATGGCGGGCGACGCGCAGCTGGTCGGCGACCGCGAGCGCAGAGCGCTCGCGCGCGAGCTCGCGACGATGATCGTGCCGGAGTAGGGCCGCCGGCCGCGCGGCCGCGAGCGCGGCGCTCGCGGGGCGCCCGGTCGCCTCGCGCGGGCACGCCGGCACCGTCCAAATCCATGAATGAATGTGCTGCGATCATTCATGCATTGACAGCGGCAGATCGCGACGGTGAGCGGCCGTCAGGTTCCTGACATCGTCCAGAGTGGACTGAATTGACGATCTGCGAGAGTGCCTCCAGCGGGTCGACGACCTGCTGGTGGGGGAACGCTGCGCGCGCATTCAGTTGCTCCTTCAAACGCGGTCGCACGCTGCTCGCGGACTGGATCGTCCGTGCGGTCGGCGCACGATCGTTCAATCGACGACGAAGGGAACGACACAGATGAAGCGCTCAAAGAAGATCGCCGCGCTCGCGAGCGCGGCGGCGCTCACCCTCGGCTTCGCCGGCACGGCCACGGCGCACGACACCTCCGGGTTCCTGTGCCACGGGAACGTCTCCGTCGCGCCGATGTACGGCGACGGGCCCGGTCAGGGCCCGGTCGATTGGATACTGGGCTACGGCGAGGCGTTCCGCGGCCACAGCACGATCAACGTCGGCGGCACCTTCTGGTCCTACGGGCACAGCGCCAGCTCCTACCCGTACGACTACTGGGTCCGCACCGGGGAGCTCAACTGCTCCTGACGGGCTCCGAACGTTGAACGGCGCGCCTGGCCGCTCGTCGGTCCGGCGCGCCGCGCAATCGCCTGAACGAACACGAGTCGGCGACGTTCAGTTGAATCAACTGAACGTCGCCGCGGTCGTGCTTGGCGATCGGCTTGGTCGTCGTCGCCGAGGCTCGCGATCGGCACCGGCTCCGGGACGGCAGCCTCACCGCGCGCTCCAGACCGGTGGCCGCTTCTCGGCGAAGGCGACCGCGCCCTCGCGCGCGTCCTGGCTGACGATCACCGGGCCGGCGATCTCGCCCTGGCGGGCCCAGAAGTCGTCGCCGTCCCAGGCGTCGAGCTCGTCGAGGATCCGCTTCGTCGCGCGCAGCGCCAGGGGCGCGTTGGCGGCGATCTCCTCCGCCAGCGCGAGCGCCCCCGCGAGCGCCGCGCCGTCGTCGACGAGGCGGTTGACGAGGCCCAGCTCGGCGGCGCGGGCGGCGTCGATCGCCTGCCCGGTCAGCGCCAGCTCCTTCGCGATCCCGCGCGGCACCCGGCGCGACAGCTGGCGCAGGCCGCCGGCGATCGCGACGAGGCCGCGCCGCACCTCCGGGATGCCGAAGGTCGCGCCGCGTCCGGCGACGATCAGGTCGCAGGCGACGGCGATCTCGAAGCCGCCGGCGAGCGCCGGGCCCTCGACCGCGGCGATCAGCGGCTTGTCGCTCGCCTTCTGCGTCATGCCGGCGAAGCCGCGCACCGGCACGCCGGGGAACTCGCCGCGCGCGAACGCCTTCAGGTCCATGCCGGCGGAGAAACAGCCATCGGCGCCGGTCACGACGCCGACCGAGAGCGCGTCGTCGCGGTCGAGCTCGTCCATCGCCGCGGCGATCAGCTCCGACATCTCGCGGTTGACGGCGTTGCGGACCTCGGGACGGTCGAGCGTGATCAGCAGGATCGCGCCACGGCGGTCGACGCGGACGGGGCTGTCGGACATGGGTCGCTCCAGGGGTCGTTGCTAGACGAGGTCGAAGCTGCGGTCGGCGCGGACGGTCACCGGCGTGCCGAGGAAGTCGGAGACGCCCATCGCCGCCATCACCGACGGATCGTCGCTCTTGGCCAGGACGCGCTCGCCGTCGGCGGTGAGCGCGAAGAGGATCCCGTAGGCCGGCGCGCCGTCGCGGCCGTAGATCAGCGTGCAGGTCTCGGCCGTCGCGGTCCGGCCGGCGGCCGCCTCGGCGTCGAGCACGGTGCGCGCCGGCGGCGCGTCCGGTGCCGGCTCCAGCGCCGCGAACGGCCGCGCGGGCGGACGGTTGCCGTAGAGGCCGAGCGCATGCTTGGTCGCGTACCAGCCGAGCGCGGTGCTGAGCCCGACCGTCCCCTCCGGCGCCTCGCGCAGCCGGCGGGCGACGGCGGCGAGCCCGTGCAGCGCGTAGCCGTTGCCGGGGCCGCCGAAGAAGGTCAGGCCGCCGGTGCAGGTGAGCGGGCGGCCGGGGTCGTCGAGCGGCAGTCCGAGCTCGCCGGCGGCCAGCTGGACCGCGGCCGGGAAGCAGGAGTAGAGGTCGACCGGCCCGAGCTCCGCGGCCGTGACCCCGGCGTGGGCGAAGATCGCCTCGCCGCAGGCGCGGATCGCGGGCGAGCGGTGCAGCTCGCGCCGCTGCGACAGGAACCACTCGTCGTTGGCGTGCGCGCCCGCGTGCGGGAAGACCCAGCGGTCGCGCGGCACGCCGAGCGCCGCTGCGGCGGCGGTGGAGCAGAGGACGAGCGCCGCGCCCTGGTCGACCTGGATGTTCGCGTTCAGCAGCTTGGTGTAGGGGAGCGTCACCCGGCGGTTGTCGGCGGACGGGGTGCGCAGCTGCTCGGCCGTGTAGGCCTGCGGCGACCAGGCGGCCGGCTGCTCGACGGCGACCGCGCTGAAGCGCGACCACAGCGCGGCGGCGCGGTCGAGCTGCTGCATCGGCGTGCGGCCGGCGGCGGCGCCGATCGCGTTCTCGATCAGCGGGTAGGCCATGATCGGCGCGATCATCCCGACGGCCGTCTCGCCGTCGGTCGCGGCGGCGCGGTCCTGCTCCAGCACGTGGTCGGCGCGGCGCTCGGGATCGGCCGCCGGCCAGTCGGGCCGCTCGCCCCGCTTCATCAGCCGCGCGACGGTGCTGAGCGCCTCGGCGCCGCAGACGATCGCGACGTCGAGCTCGCCGGCCTGGATCCGCGCGGCGACGACGTCGACCATCAGCTGCGGCCCGTTGCCGCCCTGCATGCTGGAGCGGGCGGTCGCGACGCCGTCGAGGCCGAGCAGCTCGGCGACGCGCCGGCCCGGGTCGCCGTCCGTCCAGGCGGCGGAGGGGACGGCGCCGAGCACGCCGGCGCGGCGCAGCAGCGCGTCGGCGCCGGCGGCGGGGCCCGCGTCGGCGAGCGCGGTGCGGACCGCCTCGGCCATCAGCGCCGCCGGCTCGGTCGGGCCGTCGTCGCCGGGGCGGCGGACGGCCTCGCCGACGCCGACGAGCACGGGCAGGTCGGGATCGAGCGTCATGGCGCGACCCTACCCATGTGGAACGAAGCATTTCAAGTTGAAAGCGACGTTTCCTCTTCTCGCCGGCGGGGCGCTGTGCGAGGATCGGGCGATGGCAGCGAGAGCCGCGGAGGTCGCGGAGACGAGCGCAGACCCCGGCCGCGTCTGGGGCGGCATGACGCCCTCCGAGCGCGAGCGGCGGCGGCGCGAGCTGCTCCTCGACGCCGGCCTGGAGGTGTTCGGCTCGCAGGGGTGGGCCGGCACGACCGTGCTCGACGTCTGCCGCGCGGCGAAGCTCAGCCAGCGCTACTTCTACGAGCAGTTCAGCGGCCGCGAGGCGCTCTTCCTCGCCGTCGTCGACCGCGCGGGCGAGGAGATCGAGGCGGTCGTGCGCGCGGCCGCGAACGCGCCCGGCCAGAGCGCTCGCGAGCGCGCCGCCGGCGTCCTCGCCGCGCTCGCCGAGCAGTTCGCCGCCGATCCGCGGACGGTCCGCGTGACGCTCGTCGAGTCGCTCGCGACGCCTGTCTTCCGCGCGCGCCGCGCCGCGTTGCTGGAGACCTTCAGCGCGCTCGCGGCGAGGCTCATGGCCGGGCTCCTGCCGGAGGAGGCGCGGCCCGACGAGCGCAGCCTGCGGCTCAGCGCCGCGATCGTCACCGGCGGGATCGCCGAGACGCTGATCGCCTCCGCCACCGGCCGCGCCCCGGCGCGCGCCGACGAGCTGGTCGCGCACCTGACCGCGCTGTACGCCGCCGCGGCGGAGCTGGCGGTCGACGGGCGCGGCTGACGCGACGCCGGCGGCCGTCGCCGGGCGGCTCGGGGCGGACGGCGGGCGCGGCCTCGCGCACGGCGCCGGCGTGGGCCGCCGCGCGTGCGCCGCTCACCTCGCGCCGCGTCTTCTCGGCGATCTCCTGCGGCGCGGGGCGTTGTCGAGGACGACGTCGATCGCGGCGGCGGCGCGGTCGGCGGGCCAGGCGCCGAGGTCGCGGAGGGTGCTGATGAAGTAGCCGTAGGTGGCGAGGAAGATGGCGTCGACGACCGCTTCGGGGTCCTCGTATCGATCGATGGTCGCAGCCTCCAGCAGCGCCTCGCGATGGGTGTGGGCGATGCCGCTGAGCACCTGCTCCACCTCGTGCGGCACGGCGTGCGTGCTCATCACCTCGACCATCAGCTTGCGGATCGCGAGGTCGCCGGCGCCGGTCGTGCACGACCAGTGGGCGAGCGCCCTCAGCCGTTCGTCGGAGGCGGCCTCCGCGAGCACCTGATCGGATTCGCTGCGCCAGTTCTCCATTGCGATGCGCACCGCGTTCAGCAGCAGCTCGGCGCGCGTGGGGAGGTACTTCGTCACCAGCTTCGTGGAGCCGCCCATCGCCTTGGCGATCGCGCGGTACGAGATCGCTTCGACGCCCAGCTCGTCGGCGAGCTCGAGGGTCACCGCCCCGATGTCGCGGAGGCGCTCGTCGACGTCGATCTCGATCGGCATGACGCGAAATATAGGTCTTGACATCGGTGCCGTGTGCTGCCTACGCTGTCGTTAGGCAACACTGTTGCCTCACCTCTGGAGCGGCGGTCGTCCGCACCGGAGATGTCGTTCGGAGAGGAAGGTTGAGCATGTTGTCGAGCGTCTCTCGGGTCGCTGCCGAGCCGAGCCCGGAGAACGCGCAGACGTGCATGGTCCGCATGCGCGACGGCGTTCGCCTGGCCACCGACGTCTACCTCCCGCAGGACGCGGGACCGGCGCCGGCGGTCCTGGTCCGGCTGCCCTACGACAAGGCGAGCCGGTACACGTTCTTCCCGCTGCTGGCGCCCGCCGTCACGGCCCGCGGCTACGCGCTCGTCGTCCAGGACGTGCGCGGGAAGTTCGGCTCCGAGGGGGAGACGCTCGCCTTCGTCCACGAGACCGACGACGGCTGGGACACGCTCGACTGGGTCGCCAACCAGCAGTGGTCGGACGGGATCGTCGGCATGTTCGGCGACTCCTACTACGGCTTCACGCAGTGGGCGGCGCTCGCCAGCGGCCATCCGGCGCTGAAGGCGATCGTGCCGCGCATGACGAGCGCCCGCCTCGGCAACGGCGAGCGGGTCGTCCACCCGCGGGTCGAGGGGCAGGCGCGCACCCGCGAGGTCCCGTCCCTGGTGCAGGCCGACTACCTGTCCCACTACTGGGTCGACCGCTTCATCTACGACTTCGAGCAGGACTGGAGCGTCCGCCCGGTCGCCGAGATCTTCGAGCGGGCGGCGCGCGCGGTCGGCGGCCGCTCGGCGACGCTCGACATGGTGATGCCGCATCGGGTGCCGTTCCCGGTCTTCCGCGGGCGCGACCCGTTCGACGCGCGCCCGATCCCGGTCCTGCACGTGATCGGCTGGTTCGACAACCTCGCCGGCGCGCAGATCCGCGACTACGTCGAGCTGGCCTCCCGCCCGGAGTGGGCGCCGCTCCAGTACCTCTACGCCGACGCCGTCGACCACGAGAACTACCAGCTCGTCGACACGCCGATCGAAGCGCACAGAGACCACGACGGCGACGACGCCGCGCTGGGGCGGATGCTGCCGCGCTACATCGACCCGGCGCTCGACTTCTTCGACGTCTTCCTGAAGGGCGCGCGCCCCGTCGAGGAGCTGCCGCGCGTCGCCTGGAACCTCGGCCACGCCGGCGACCGCGTCGCCCCCTCGTGGCCGCCGCCGGGAGCCCGGACCCGCGCGCTGCAGCTCACGACCGACGGACGCTTGGCCGACGAGCCCGGCGCGCCCGGCGAGATCGCGTGGCGCCACGATCCCGGCGATCTCGTGCCCTCCGCCGTCGAGAACGCCTTCGCGTTCCTCGCCGAGTACCCCGACGAGGCCGCGACCGGCGCGCGCGACGACGTGCTGTCGTTCACCGGCGAGGCGCTCGTCGCGCCGCTCGACCTCGCCGGCCCGGTCGAGCTGCGGCTGTCGCTGACCGCGACGGGGCCGACGACCGACCTCTTCGCCAAGCTGCTCGACGTCGCGCCCGACGGCAGCGCGCGGATGATCGTCCGCGGCGAGGCGCAGGCGCTCGACCCGCTCGACGGGGAGCCGGCCGTCGTCGCCGTCCCGCTCGGCCACACCGGCTACCGCGTCCGGCCCGGCCACCGGCTGCGGCTCCACGTCAGCTCCAGCGACTACCCGCTCTACCTGCCGAACCCGGGCACCGACGAGAACCCCTGGCTGGCGGTCGAGACGTGCGCGACGACGCAGACGATCCACGTCGGCGACGGCGGCACGGCCGAGCTGCTGCTGAGCGTGCTCGACGAGGAGGCCGGCGATGACTGAGCTGACGCGGCTGACCGCCACCGAGGCGCTCGCGCGGCTGCGCGCGGGCGAGCTGACGTCGGTCGAGCTGACCGAGGCCGTGATCGCGCGCGCCGAGGCGGTCGAGCCGGAGGTGAACGCCTTCAGCGACACGATGTACGACGCGGCGCGCGAGGCGGCCGCCGAGGCCGACGGCCGCTACCGCGACGGGACGGCCCGCGCGCTGGAAGGGCTGCCGATCGCGATCAAGGCGACGACGCCGATCGCCGGGCAGCCGTACACGAGCAGCTCGCTGCTGTTCGCCGAGCGCAGAGCGGAGGTGACCTCGCCGGCGGTCCAGCGGATCGTCGACGCCGGCGGGATCGTCCACGCGCGCACGACGACGCCGGAGTTCGCCTGCGCGCCGTTCACGCACTCGCGGCTGCACGGGATCACGCGCAACCCATGGAACCTCGACTACAGCTGCGGCGGCTCCTCGGGCGGTGCCGCCGCGGCGCTCGCCGCCGGGACGACCGTCCTCGCCGACGGCTCCGACATCGGCGGCTCGATCCGCATCCCCGCCTCCTCGTGCGGGATCGTCGGCTACAAGCCGCCGCACGGCCGCGTCCCGCTCGGCGGGCAGGCCGGGCTCGACCTCTACTGCCACCTCGGGCCGATGGCGCGGACCGTCGAGGACTGCGCGCTGCTGCACGGCGTGATCGCCGGCCCGCATCCGTGGGACATGATGTCGCTGCCGCCGATGCCCGCGCCGCAGGCGCCGTTCCGCGACCCGGCCGACCTGCGCGTCGGCCTCTCGGTCACGCTCGGCGGCTACGCGATCGACCCCGAGGTCGCCGCCGCGACCCGGGCCGCGGCCACCGCCCTCGCCGCCGACGGGGTCGAGGTCGTCGAGCTCGACCCCGCCTGGGACCCGGCCGAGATCGCGCTCGCCTCGCGGATCCACTACGGGACCCTGTTCGCGGGCGAGATGGAGCCGCTGCTGGAGCGGCGCGAGCTGCTGACGCCGCACGCGATCGACTTCGTCGAGCGCAGCGTCCCGGTCGCCCGCGAGCACGGCTACCTGCGCGCGCTGGAGCTGGCCGGCAGAGCGCAGCTGGCGCTCGCGGGCCTCTTCGCGCAGGTCGACGTGCTGATCTGCCCGACGCTGCCGATCGCGGCGTTCGCCGCCGGGGAGGACTACGTCGAGCGGCCGGTCGTCGTCGACGGCAGGCCGCTCGACGACGTGCTCGCGAGCCTGACGACGGTGCCGTTCAACGTCTGCTCGCGCCATCCGGCGCTGAGCGTGCCGTCGGGCCGCAGCGAGGCCGGCGTCCCGATCGGCCTGCAGGTCGTCGGCCGGCCGCATGACGAGGAGAGCGTCTTCCGGGTCGCCGCAGCCGTGGAGCGGCTGACGCAGGCGACCTACACACCACAACGAGGAGCGGTGCTGTCATGGGAGAAGGTGCGATGAGCGCGACGCGGCGCGAGGTGCTGCGCGGGGCGGCGGCCGGCGCGGCGGTCGTCGGCGTCGGCGGGCTGCTGGCCGGCTGCGGCAGCGAGGGCTCGGGCGGCGGCACGACCGCCGCTGCGACGACGGCCGGCGCGGGCGGCGCGCCGAGACAGGGCGGCCAGCTGCGCGTCGGCGGGACCGGCGGCGGCGCGCGCGACACGCTCGACCCCAACCGCCAGCAGACGGCGCTCGACTTCGCCCGCTGCTTCGCGCTCTACGACCCGCTCGTCGAGCTGACCCAGGACTTCACCTACGAGCTGGCGCTGGCCGAGGAGGTCACCCCCGACGACCGCAGCGCGAAGGTGTGGACGGTCCGCCTGAAGGACGGGATCGAGTTCCACGACGGCAAGGCCGCCGACGCCGACGACCTGATCTTCAGCATCGCCCGCGTGATCGACCCGAGAGCCCCGGGCGCCGGCGCCAACGCGCTCAGAGGCGTGACGCTCGACGGGATGAGAAAGCTCGACGCGCGCACCGTCCGCTTCACGCTGGAGCAGCCGATCTCGATCTTCGACAAGCGCGTCGGCGGCTACCTGTCGCCGCTGCTGCCGGTCGGCTACGACCCGGCGAGACCGGTCGGCGCCGGCCCGTTCAGACTCCAGAGCTTCAAGGCCGGCGACCGCTCCGTGATGGTCCCGCACCCCAACTACCACGGCGAGCGGGCGCACGTCGACCAGCTCGACATCATCGGCATCGCCGACGCCTCGGCGGCGGTCAACTCGCTGCTCTCCGGCCAGATCGACATCCTCCAGGGCCTGCCGTCGGCGCAGGCCCAGGTCGTCGAGTCCGGCGGCGCGAAGCTGCTGGAGACCAACGACTCCGCCTGCTTCATGTTCGGCATGCGGATGGACATGGCGCCGTTCGACGACGTGCGCGTGCGCCAGGCGATGCGGCTGATCGCCGACCGCGACCAGATGGTCGAGCAGGTGATGGCCGGTCGCGGCGACGCCGCCAACGACCTGTTCGCCCGCTACGACCCCGACTACCTGTCGGAGCTCCCGCAGCGCGTGCAGGACCTGGAGCAGGCGAGAGCGCTGCTGAAGCAGGCCGGCCAGCAGGACATGCGGCTGGAGATCTCGACGACCGGCGCCTATCCGGGCCTGCTGGAGGCGGCGCAGGTCTTCGCCGAGCAGGCGAAGGGCGCCGGCCTCGACGTCAAGGTCAGAAGCATCGATCCCGACACCTTCTACGCGCGCTACTACCGCAGAACGCCGTTCTCGCCCGACCTCGTCTCGCCGCAGCTGTACCTGACCGTCGCGACCTCCTACAACACGCCCGGCGGCCCCTACGACACGGTCTACAACAGAGACCCCGAGTACCTCGCGCTCTACAGAGACGCGCTCGCGGAGCTGGACGACGGCAAGCGCGGCGAGCTGATCCGGGAGATGCAGCGGATCGACCACGAGCGCGGCGGCTACCTCTGCTGGGGCTTCTCCAAGAGCCTCGACGCCCACCGCGACGACGTGCACGGGCTGGTGCCGGGGACGAAGGCCGCCTTCAGCGTCAACAACGGGGCGTTCGACCGGCTCTGGCTCAGCTAGGGCGGCGTCGTCATGTCGGACAGGTCGCACGCCACGGGGCTCGGCGAGGAGGCGGTCGTCGCCGCCTCCGCGGCCGTGCCCGCGGCAGCGGGAACGGTCCGCCGCCGCGGCGGTCTCGGCTGGTGGATCGTCCGCCGGCTCGCGGCCGGCGTCGTCGTCGTGCTGCTCGTCTCGGTCGTCGTCTTCGCCGCAACCCAGGCGCTGCCGGCCGACCCGGCGGAGGCGATCCTCGGCCGCGGCGCGACGCCCGACCGGATCGCGGCGCTGCGGGCCGAGCTGGGGCTCGAGCGCGGGCTCGTGCAGCAGTACCTCGACTGGATCGGCGGGCTGCTCGGCGCCGACCTCGGCAGATCGCTGGCGGCGAACGTCCCGGTCGGCGAGCTGATCGGCGACAGACTGGTCAACTCGCTCGTGCTGCTCGGCCTGGCCGGCATGATCTCGCTGCCGCTGGCGGTGCTGCTCGGCGCGCTCAGCGCCGTCCGCCGCGACGGGATCGCCGACCGCCTCGGGCTCGGGATCAGCCTCGTGCTGACGGCCGTCCCCGACTTCGTGATCGGCATGACGCTGGTGATGGTCTTCGCGACCTCGGTGCTGACGATCCTGCCGGCGGTCGCGCTGATCCCGGCCGGCTCGTCGCCGCTCGCCCACCCGGACACGCTCGTGCTGCCGGTCGCGACGCTGGTGCTCGCGGTCGTGCCGTACCTCTACCGGCTGGTGCGCGCGTCGATGATCGACGTGCTGGAGTCCGACTACGCGCAGATGGCGCGGATGAAGGGGATGCCGCGGGGCGTCGTGATGCGCCGCCACGCGCTTCCCAACGCGCTCGTGCCGACGATCCAGGCCTCGGCGCTCGTGCTCGGCTACCTGCTGAGCGGGACGATCCTCGTCGAGTACGTCTTCCGCTACCCGGGTCTCGGCTCGGCGCTGGCGGACGCGATCTCCAGCCGCGACCTGCCGGTGATCCAGGCGATCACGCTGATCTACGCGGTCGCGGTCGTCGCCTTCAACCTGCTCGCCGACGTGCTCACCGTGCTCGTCACCCCGAAGCTGCGGACGGCTGGGCGATGACCGGGCTGATGACGCTGCGGCGGGCCTTCGCCTACCCGCAGACGGTGATCGGCGCGGCGCTGACCGGGCTGATCGTGCTGCTCGCGCTGCTCGGCCCGCTGCTGGCGCCGCACACGCCGACCGAGTTCGTCGGCGCGCCGCTGAGCGGGCCGAGCGGCGACGCGCTGCTCGGCGCCGACCAGCTCGGCCGCGACGTCCTCTCGCGCGTGCTGCACGGCGGCCGCAGCGTGCTGTGGATGTCGGTCGCGGCCGCCGTCCTCGGCGTCGCGATCGGCGTCGCGCTCGGCCTGCTCGCCGGGTACGCGAGAGGGCGCGCCGACGCCGTCGTGATGCGCGCGCTCGACGTCGTGATCGCCTTCCCGCAGCTCGTGCTGGTGCTGCTGTTCGTCTCGCTGCTCGGCGCGCGCGCGTGGCTGATCGTGCTGCTGTGCGCGGTCGCGTGGGCGCCGGGCGTCGCGCGCGTGACGCGCGGCATCGCGCTGGAGGTCGGCGAGCGCGAGTTCGTGCAGGCGGCCGAGGTGCTCGGCTACCGCCGCCGCTCGATCGTGCTCGGCGAGATCCTGCCGAACCTCACGACCCCGCTGATGGTCGAGCTGGGCCTGCGGCTGACGTGGTCGATCGCGCTGATCGCCGGCCTCAGCTTCCTGGGGCTCGGCATCCAGCCGCCGGCGGCCGACTGGGGGCTGATGGTCAACGAGAACCGCAACGGCCTGACGGTGCAGCCGTGGGGCGTGGTCGCCCCGGTCGCCTGCATCGCCGTGTTCACGATCGGGACGAACCTGATCGCCGAGGGTATCGCGCGCACGATGGCCGGAATCGATCGGAAGGACGGAGGCTGAGATGGGCCGTGCGGTCGAGGTGGACGGGCTGCGCGTCGCGCTGTCGAGCGCCCGCGCCGACGTCGTCGACGAGGTCGCCTTCGCGATCGCGCCGGGCGAGGTCGTCGGGCTGGTCGGCGAGTCGGGCTCGGGCAAGACGACCGTCGGCACCGCGCTGCTGGGCCACGCCCGTCGCGGCGCCGAGATCGCCGGCGGGCGGATCGCGATCGACGGGACCGAGGTGCTGTCGCTGCGCGACGCGGCGCTCGGCGCCGTCCGGGGACGGGTCGTCGCCTACGTCCCGCAGGACCCCTCGACGGCGCTCAACCCGGCGCTGCGGCTGGAGGTCCAGCTGCGCGAGCTGCTCGACGTCCACGCGCCGGAGCTGGACCGCGCGGCCGCGCAGGAGCGGATGCTCGGCGCGCTGCGCGACGTGCGGCTGCCGGCCGAGCCGTCGTTCCTGCGCCGCTACCCGCACCAGCTCTCCGGCGGCCAGCAGCAGCGCGTCTGCCTCGCGATGGCGTTCCTGCTGCGGCCGCGCGCGATCGTGCTCGACGAGCCGACGACCGGCCTCGACGTCACGACCCAGGCGCACGTGCTGGCGACGGTCCGCGAGCTGTGCGCCGCCTCCGACGTCGCGGCGCTGTACGTGACGCACGACCTCGCCGTCGTCGCGAACCTCGCCCACCGCGTGCTGGTGATGTACGCCGGGCGGATCGTCGAGGCCGGGCCGCGCGACGCGGTGCTGCGGCGCTCGGCCCATCCGTACACCGCGCTGCTGCTGGCGGCCAGCCCCGACCTGCGCGCGCGGCGCGCGCTGACGCCGATCCCCGGGCATCAGCCGGCTCCGGGCGGGCGGCCGGCGGGCTGCAGCTTCGCGCCGCGCTGCCCGCTGGCGGTCGAGCGGTGCCGCGCCGAGGAGCCGCCGCTGGCGCCGTTCGGGGACGACGGCGCGGTCGCCTGCCACCGGGCGGGGGAGACCGCCGCGCTGCGGCCGCGCGGCGGCGAGGGGCGCGGAGGGGGCGGCGCGGCGGCGGCCGGGCCGGCGGCGGGCGGCG
>Ga0164243_10003206_pt1 | contig 26348 bp, 27 predicted proteins | sample OricompcompostOP_FD_108781 | JGI IMG/M metagenome (GOLD analysis project Ga0164243, IMG submission 108781) | Organic Plus compost microbial communities from Emeryville, California, USA - Original compost - Organic plus compost (OP) | ecosystem: Engineered > Solid waste > Mixed feedstock >...
CCGGGCCGCATCGCCGCGAGCGCCGCCTCCGTGACCAGCTCCGGGGGCCGGCGGCCGGGGACGGCGGCGGTGGTGATCACGACGTCGAAGCCGGCGATCCGCCGGTCGAGCTCCCGCTGCTGGTCGCGCCGTTCCTCGACGGTCAGCTCCCGCGCGTACCCGCCCGGCCCGGTGGCCTCGACCCGGTGGTCGAGCTCGAGGAACCGCGCCCCCAGGGAGGCGATCTCCTCGCGGGTCTCCGGGCGTACGTCGTACCCGGTGACGACGGCGCCGAGCCGCCGCGCGGTGCCGATGGCCTGCAGGCCCGCGACCCCGGCGCCGAGCACCAGGACCGTGGCCGGCTTCACCGTGCCGGCCGCGGTCATCAGCATCGGGAAGTAGCCGCGGTAGGTGTTCGCGGCGACCAGTGCCGCCCTGTACCCGGTGACGCTGGCCTGCGAGGACAGCGCGTCCATGGCCTGGGCGCGGGGCAGCGTACGCGGCAGCAGGTCCAGGCTGACCACGGTGACGCCGCGCGCCGCCCACTCCGCGACGGCCTCCGGCCGGGACGCCGGCCGGAGCAGGCCCACGAGGACCTGGCCCGGCCGCGGCGCCGCGGGGTCCGGCGACTGGACGCAGACCACGACGTCGGCCGCGGCGTACACCCCGGCGGCATCCGCGATCACCGCGCCCGCCTGGACGTACGCCTCGTCCGGGAACATCGCGGCCTGTCCCGCGCCGGCCTCCACGTACACGGTGAGCCCGGCGCGGCGCATCCGCGAGACGACGTCGGGCACCAGCGCGACCCGGCGTTCCCCGGGCGCGGTCTCGCGGACCACGCCGATCGTGGCCATCAGAACTCGAACACCAGCCGGGCCGGTACGCGGCCGGCCAGCACGTCCGCGATCGACTCGTTGACCTGGTCGAGCCGGCGGGTCTCCGCGATGACCCGGGTACGGCCCGCCGCGTGCAGCGCGAACACGTCGGCGAGGTCCTGCCGGGTGCCGACGATCGAGCCGATGATCGACTTACCGGACAGCACCGTGTCGAAGATCGGAACGGTCATCTCGCCGTCGGCCGGGAGCGCCACGCACACCAGCCGGCCGCCGCGGCGCAGGCCGCCGTACGCCTGCTCGAACGCGCGCGGTGAGGTGGCCAGCGAGATGGCGACGTCGGCGCCGCCGAGGTCGCGGATTGCCTCGACGGGGTCGGCGGTACGGGCGTTGACGACGTGATCGGCGCCCAGTCGCCGGGCCAGCTCCAGCTTGCCGTCCTCGATGTCGACGGCGATCACGCGGCCGCCGAAGGCGCGGGCGTACTGGACGGCCAGGTGTCCCAGGCCGCCGATCCCGACCACCACCGCGGTCTCCCCCGGCTGGATGCCGGACACCTTGACGGCCTTGAACGTGGTGACCCCGGCGCAGGTCAGCGGCGCGGCGTCCAGAGAGGAGACCTCGTCCGGCACGGCGACGACGTAGTCGGCGTCCGCGACGGCGTACTCGGCCCACGCCCCGTCCACGGAGTACCCGCTGTTGAGCTGGGACGCGCACAGGGTCTCCCAGCCGGAGACGCAGTAGCGGCAGTGGCCGCAGGCCGAACCGAGCCAGGCGATCGCCACCCGGTCGCCCTCGCGGCGCGCGGTCACGCCCGCCCCGACCGCGGTGACCCGTCCGATTCCCTCGTGCCCGGGGATGAACGGCGGGTTCTTCGGCTTGACGGGCCAGTCGCCGTTCGCCGCGTGGATGTCGGTGTGGCAGAGCCCGGACATCCGCATCCGGACCAGCACCTGCCCGGGCCCCGGCTCCGGCCGCGGCACCTCGCGGACCTCCAGCTTGCCGCCGAGCTCGGGTACGACCGCGGCGTTCATGGTCGCCATCACGCTTCTCCATCCCCGGCCGCCCTCCGGCGGCCCTCGTTCCGGTGAGGCTGTTCGGCTCCATGCCAGCACCGGCGCGCCCCGGTACGCGTCCGGCCAAGGTCCCGCCGCGCCCGTACGTACGTCCCGCCCCGCCGCGACCCGGCGCAGGTCACCGGCCTCGGTGTGGGCGCGGGCCGGGCGCGGGTCTTGGGTGGAGGTCGTTCAGGGGGCGACGTGGATGGTGGTGACGGTGGCGGGGTTGAGGCGGTAGCCCGGGCGGCCCTGGACGAGTGCTTCCTTGTCGTAGGTGTGGCCGGTGGCGGCGTGCAGGCGGTCGGTGCAGGCGAGGCGGAGGCGGCGGATCGTCTGGACGATGGCGGCCGGACTGCGTCCGGTGCGTTCGGCGAGGTCGGAACTGGAGCGGTACGGGATGGGCGTGCGCGCCGTGTCGGCGGCCAGGGCGGCCAGGACCTCGCGCATCGGGCGTGGGCAGGGGTCGAGGATGCGGACGCCGTTGACGAACAGGGTGTCGCCGTAGAGGCGGATGTGCAGGTCGGTCCGGTGGTCACCGGGGCGGCGGAGGTCGGCCAGGGCGTCGAGCAGGCCGGGGACGGCGTGCGTGGCGCGGCAGGCGCTGTAGGTGGTGAGGATCGGTTCCAGCTCGTCGGGGTCGTCGATGTCGATCGCGGGGGTCAGGACGTGGAGCAGGCCGGGGGCCTGGTCACGGAGTTCGACGACGTTGCGGGCGAGTGTGGTGGCGGCCTCGGTGCGTTGTCCGCGAGCGCCTTGGCGAGCGCGAACCCGCCGAACGTCGCCGAGATCGCGAACGCGGACATGGCGAACCGCTGGGTCAGCACCGGCACCAGCGAGATCGGCATGGTGTACGCGACGTTCGTGATCGCCGAGGCGGCCAGGACCGCGGCGAAGGGCCGGCGGCCGGCCCGCTTTGGACCCCGAACGGCACGCCCGCTGGCTCAGCGCATGCCTCAGCCCGAACGGCATCCGCATGTCCCCGGACGATCCCGCCACGACGCCCGCCACCCAGTACTGGGGCGTCCAGGCGTTCCGGCTCACCGGGACCGAACCGGACCAGCGGACGGTGGCGGGCGGCATCGAACGCCACGCCCACCCGGACGGCGGCTTCGGGCGGCCCGTGCCCACCCTGTGGCACTCCTACTGCGCGGTCCGCGTCCTGCACCTGCTCGGCGAGTGGAGCACGCCATGATCACCGACGTGATCCGCGCCCGCGCCGCCGACGGCCAGGCCGCGCTCGGCCTCTTCCTCGTCCCCGGGTTCCCCGACTGGCCGACGAGCCGCGCCGCGGCCGGCACCGCGTTGCGGCTCGGCGCGGACTTCGTCGAGTACCCGGTCATCACGGCACCGGACTGGTCGCCACGCACCGGACCGGTGATCGCCGGCGCCCTGACGCGTACCCTCGCCACGCCACCGGACGACCCGCGCCGGCGCTCGTGGACGGCCGCGCTGCCGGCCCCTGTCGGCGTCGTGTACGCCTCGGCCTGGCCGGACCCGCGCCGGTGGACCGCGCCGCGCGCCGATCGCGACGGCTGCGCGGCGCTGCTCCTGGAGTTCGGCACGACGGACGTCGCCGGCTACGCCCGCGCGGCCGCCGTACCGCTGATCGCCACGATCGACGCCACCCGCGCCACGCTCGACGACGGCGAGCGCGTCTCGCTGGCGACCGGCGGCGGATTCGTCTACGCCGCGCTGAGCACCCGAACCGGCACCCGCGGTACCGGGCTCCCCAGCCCCGAAAAGCTCGCGCGAGCCCGCGAGGTCCGGCCCGACCTGCCCTCGGCTACCTGGCCATCGGCGCCGACGCCGCGGACGTCACCCGGACCGAGCTGCGCTGGCTCGATCTCGCCGGCGCGGCGCCACCGTCCCACCCCGTCACGGAGGTCCCCCATGTACGCGACCGTGCTGGCCACGGCCACGGATGAAGCCGCGCACACCGAGCACGCGGAATCCGCTCGGTTCGCCGCGCTGGAACGGGCGCTCGCCGATGAAGAGGTGCGCATCGTCTCCCAGTGGGGCCTGCTCGGCTCCCACGACTACCTGCTCGTGCTGGAGACCGGCGACGCGCCCACCGAACTCTTCCGCGCGATGTCCCGCATCGCCCAGTCCGGAACGATGCGCACCGAGACCCATGTCGCCATGCCTCTCGACGCGTACTTCGCCCTCGCCCACGACATATCCGCGAAGCCGGGCGCGGGGCGCGACCAGCACCGCTGAGCACGCCGACTTCACCGACTCAGCGTCGACAGCATCCGGCCGCGCCGCGCTGCCCGGCAGGAACGTCACGCGGATGCCCGCCGCCCGCGAAGGTGGCCTTCGACAGCGCGTGGAGCAACGCCGGTACCGGGTCGGTCCTCACGGTCGGTGACGGACGTCCAGTCGTCGCCGCCGAGGCTGGCGAGAGCCGCGGGGAACAGGCCGTACTCCTCGTGCTGGATGTGCTCCTGGAGCCGGGCGCGGATCTCCAGGACCGTCAACGGGGTCAGTCGTCCGGCGAGCCGGTCGGCCAGCTCGGCGTGTTCGTCTTCGAGCTGGTCCAGGTAGTCGGTGTACTCGCCCCGTTCGCGCATCACCGCGAACAGCCCGTCCTCCTCGGCCTGTACGTGCGGGCGGAGCAGCACCGCCAGTTCGGCGATGATCCGCCCCGCGGTCGCCTCATCCCCCGCCCGCGCCGCTTCGCGCGCCTCGCCGGCGACCTCGAGCAACCGCTCGTGCTCGTCCATGAGCCGCCCGATCGGGCCGATCTCCCGGCACCCGCAGTGGTCGCACATGACAAACTCCGATCCCCTCGGCACGAACCCCACAAGTCCAGCGCGCCGACGGGACGCGAGCACGGCCCAGAGGTCCCCGCCCCGCAGGACCTGGGTCGCCGCATCGCACACGAGTCGACCAACCGGACCTGCTCGTAGGTGTGGCTCGGTGATCGTTTCGTGGTCAGCGGCGGTGGCGGCGGTACATGACGTACCGGATCACCGCGACGACGAGGATCACGATGATGAGGGTGCCGATCCAGGGCACGTGGGTGTACTGGATCAAGAAGACGCGCATCCCGTGGAAGAGGGCGTGCCAGAGCACCAGGCGGAACAGCAGGTGCAGGAGCTGCCCGATGCCTCCGCCGCCGTGCGGGATCGCGATGACACCCATACCGTCAATCTAGGGCGCCGAACCCGCCATGTGGGGGCGCGCTGCGGGCGATCACCTGAGCCGCCTGCTGGATGCGCGTCGGCGGCGGGCCGGTCGTTCAGGGCCAGAGGCGGGTGGTGGCGCGGCGGGCGCCTTCGGCGAGTTCTTCGAGTTTGGCCCAGGCGATCTCGGGGTGGACGCGGCCGCCGAGGCCGCAGTCGGTGCCGGCGATGACGTTCTCCCGGCCGGCGATGCGGGCGTAGCGCTCGATGCGCTGGGCGACCAGGTCCGGGTGTTCGATGATGTCCGAGGCGTGGCCCACGACGCCGGGCATGAGGATCTTCCCGTCCGGCAGGCCGGCGTCCTCCCAGACCTCCCACTCGTGTTCGTGGCGCGGGTTGGCGGCCTCGATCGAGTAGCACCGCGCGGGGACCGAGAGGATCAGGTCGATGACGTCGCCCAGGCCGATGTCGTCGCGGTGCGGGCCGTGGAAGCTGCCCCAGCACACGTGCAGCCGCACCTGCTCCTCGGGGATGCCGCGCAGCGCGTGGTTCAGCGCCTCCACGCGCAGCGCCGCGTACCGCCGGTACTCCGGCACCGTCATGTCCGGGAACATCTGCCAGGCGTCGGGCAGGTCCGGGTCGTCGAGCTGCAGCACCAGGCCCGCGTCCGTGATCACCCGGTACTCCTCGTGCAGCACATCGGCGATCGCGGACAGGAACGACTCGTCATCGGGGTAGTACTCGTTCGCCAGCCAGTGCTCGACCGTGCCCGGCGTGATGGCCGGCAGGAACGCCTCCACGTCGCGCCCGGCGATCGCGCCGGTGAGCCGGGCGATGTCGGCCCGGGCCGCATCCGCGCCGGTGTAGCGCAGCGGCCCGGTGCACACGTACCCGACCGGGCCGCTCGCGATCGGATCCGGTACGCCCCCGGTGGGCGCGGCGACCGCGCCGTAGCTGAACCCGCCCAGCCCGGCCGCGTAGAACCCGGGGAACCGCCGCCGGTCCCGCCCGCTGATCCCCGCACTGCGCGGCACGTCCCCCGCCGTCACGACGCGCTCCTCGAACCCCGTCATGCGGTCCCGCACGTACCCGGTGAACAGCCCGCGCTTGGCGATCTCCCCATCGGTGACCACATCGACCCCGGCCGCGACCTGCCGCTCCACCACCTCGGCCACCGCCGACGGCAACAACGCCTGGAACGCCGCCTCCTCCGCACGCCCCGCGTCGAACACCCGCTGCAGCCCCTCCGGCCGCGGCAGCGCACCCACATGCGAGACCAGGATCCGATCCGTGCTCCGCCTCATCCGCGCTCCTTCACCCCGATCCAGAACCCATCGCCCCGCAGCCTGACCATCGAGCACGGGGCGGTCAAGGCGAGTCCCGCCTGAGGACGCGGGTCAGGCCGGCGACGGCGGTCAACCGGCTGGTCGCGTCGACGAAACGCGCGGCCGGAAAGGGCTAGCGCGCAATAGGCTCGCGTTATGGATGACGAGGATCGGCTGAAGGTTCAGGCGCGGCTTCAGGTTGTGGTGAATTTGATGGAGCTTGGTTGGCCGCGGCATATTCTGGCGTCGATTCTCACGTTTGTGGCGAGTGTCCCGTATGGGGACGCGCCGCTCGCCGAGGCCGAGGCGGAGCTGGTCGACGGGTTCGAGTTCGGCTGGGATACGCCGGTGTGGGACGCGAGGTCGCTCGATGAGGATGTGCGGTCGTTCACCGAGCTCGCTCGCGAAGAACACCCGGAATGGACCGAGGAAATGATCCGCCGGCGGGGGCGGGAGGAGGCGGAGCAGTCGTACGCCGAATTCGAGGCCGATGTGCGGCAGTTCCGGGGGACCTGCGAGCGGCTCGGCGTTCCCGAGCCGAAGAACCTGCGCGACGCGTACGCGTTCGCCACGAAGGTCGGCCTGCTCGTGGAACACGAACGCGATGGCCGGCCCTGGCTCGCGCTGCGCACGGACGTGAACGTCCTGGACGCGCTGCCGCTCATGGACGACGAGGCCCGAAACGAGCGGTACCGGCAATGGTTCGGTACCTATCGCGAGGATCTTCGCGCGGTTTTCCGCCTGTTCGATCCGGTCGGGGTCCGGCACACGGAGATCACGGTGAGCATCCGCCGGCTCGCCGAGCTGATGGAGTTGCCGGTCGATGACACGCGACGGGCGCTGCACGGTTTCCTGTGCCACGGTGTCGTGACCGCCGGCCGGGAGATCGACGAGATCGGCGACGGCGACCTTTTCCAGCTGTGGATCGACTGGGCGAAGGTCGACGAGGAATACCGCGAACTGCGGCGCTAGCCCGCCCGAGCCCGCCCGCCATTCAGGCGCGCAGGCGCTCTTCCTGCTGCCGCATCAGCTCCTCGACCGCGCTCGGCAGCGTCGTCTCGAAGTCGATCAGCTTCGCCCAGGTCGGGGTCACGACGATCCGGACCATGCCGTCGTGGTACAGCGACCGTACGCCCGCCTCCCATTCGACGCGCTGCTCGGGCGTCATCTGGTAGCTGCTGGTCTCCTGGAGGTACTCGTCCGGGATGCCGTCGGCGTAGTCAAGCTCGGCCCGGCCCCGGATGAGCAGGATCTTCGGCGGATGCACCTCGGTGTCGATCGTCAGGGCGACCATCGGGTTCGCGCGCAGCGCCGGGAGCTTCGGGGCGTTCTTCGCCGTGCACATGACGATCTCCGTGCCGTTCCAGGCGAACGCGATCGGGACGTTGCGGGGTGTGCCGTCCTTGGCGACGTACGCCAGGCGGGTCAGGTCGCGGGCCAGGAGCTCCTGGCTGATCGGCCGGTTCAGGATCTCGGTGAGCTCGTTCGGTCGCACGGTCATCCTCCTGTTGTCGTTCTCGGTTCGTCGGCGTCGGGTCGTCGTGGTGGTTCAGCGGACGGGGAGGTCGTAGTAGCGGCGGACGCTGGAGCCGATGCGGCTGAGGTCGGTGCCGTAGATGTGCAGGGAGACGGCGGTACTGTCGCCCGGGTTGCGGACGCGGTGGATGTCGCCGGGCGGGGCGAAGCCGCTGACGTCGCCGGTGCGGTTCGGGTTGCCGCCGGCCTCGGTCAGGGTGGTGCCGTCCTCGGAGAGCGCGTACAGGTCCTCGTGCTCCACGCCGGTCAGCACGCCGAAGACGCACCAGGTCACGTGGTCGTGGATGCGGGTCACCGCGCCGGGCTGCCAGACGATGGCCACCATCGAGAACGCGCCGTCCGGCTCCACGTGCAGGAGGTGGCCGGCGGAGGTGCCGCGCTCCCCGGCGAGCTGGTCGGCGGACAGCAGGTCGGGCGACGGCAGGTGCGCGCGCAGTGCGCCGGCCACGTCGGTCGCGGTGGCGCGCCAGTCGGCGCCGCGGGCGACGGCCGCACGTACCGTGGTGACCAGTTCGTCCAGTTGCGCGGTGGGGCGCATGGCTAGGGTGTGCATGTCGTTCTCCTCCTGGCGGGTGTACGTCCAGCGTCCGCCCGCCGGGGAGCCGCGGTCATCCGTGCCGGCCGCAGAGCACCACGGATGCCGCCACGGAAAGGGGCCTGGGTGGCGGAGCGGATATCGGAGCGGGAGGCCGAGGTGCTGAGCGCGCTCGGCGCGCGGCTGTCGAACGCGCAGATCGCGAATCGGCTGCACATCTCCGTACGCACGGTGGAAAGCCACGTGTCGTCGTTGCTGCGCAAGTACGGCATGGCCGACCGGTGGGCGCTGGCGGAGCTGGCCCGCTCCGGGGTGCGGGAGCCGGAGCGGATCGCCGGTCTGCCCGCGTCCGGTACGACGTTCGTCGGCCGCGACGCCGAGCGCGCCGCGGTGCTGGCCGCGGTCGAGGAGTCCCGGCTGGTGACGCTGCTGGGGCCGGGCGGCGTGGGCAAGACCCGGCTGGCGGCGGTGGTCGCCGAGGACGCCGTGGCGCGGTTCCCGTCCGGCGGCGCGTTCGTGGACCTGGTGCCGGTACGCGGCGGGTTCGTGGCCCGGGCGGTCGCGACCGTGCTCGGGGTGACCGAGGGATCGCACCAGCCGCTTGAGGAGGCGGTCGCGGCGCGGCTGGGCACCGGGCGGTCGCTGCTCGTACTGGACAACTGCGAGCACGTGATCGACGAGGCGGCCGCGTTCGCCGAACGGATCCTGGCCGCCTGCCCGGACACGCGCGTACTGGTGACCAGCCGGGAGCGGCTCGGCGTCCCGGGTGAGCGCAGCGTGCCCATCGCCCCGCTGCCGCTGGGCTCGGACGCCGAGCGGCTGTTCGGCGACCGGGCGCTGGCCGCGGACCCGCAGTTCGTGGCGGAGCCCGCGGCGATCGCCGAGCTGTGCGCCCGGCTGGACGGCATGCCGCTGGCGATCGAGCTGGCCGCGGCCCGGGGCGCCTCGCTCGGCGCTACCGGACTGCTCACCGCGCTTGAGGACGCGCTGCGGCTGCTGTCCGGCGGCCGGGGCGGCGACGAGCGGCACCGGTCGCTGCGCGCGGTGCTGTCGTGGAGCTATGACCTGCTCGGCGAGGAGGAGCAGACGCTGTTCCGGCGGCTCGGGGTGTTCGTCGGGACGTTCGACATGGACGCCGCGGCCGCCGTCGGCGGGGACCGGGCGGGCGTCGCGGACCTGCTCGGCCGGCTGGTGGACAAGAGCCTCGTGGTGCACCTGCGCGGGCGGGTCAGCCGCTGGCGGCTGCTGGAGACGGTACGGGCGTTCGCGCTGGACCAGCTGTCCGCCGTCGGCGAGGAGGACAAGACCAGGGCCGACCACCTGCGCTGGGCCGCGGCCGCGGCGGCCACCGCGGAGCGCGGCCTCGATGATCCCGCGTGGCGGGAGGACTTCGACGCCATGGCCGCGGATCTGCGGGCCGCGCTGGCCGCGGCGGGCGGTCCGGACGAGGTGACGCACCGGCTGGCGAGCGCGCTGGCGCACCTGACCTTCGCCCGCCGGCACCTGCTGGAGTCCTTCACGCACTACCGGACCGCTGCCGCGGTCGCGACCAGCGCGGCGTCGGCGGCGCGCGACCTGCGGGCGGGGGCCGGGTGCGCGCACGTGAGCACCACGTCCAACCAGCACGTGTACGAGCTGCTCCTGGAGGCGGCCGAGCAGGCGCGGCGGGCCGGGGACGAGCGCGGCCGGGCGATCGACCTGGCGCGCGCGGTGGAGACGGCCCGCCGGTTCCCCGAGGCGTTCGAGACGGGCATTCCGTACGACCGCCTGCGCGCCCTGCTCGACGACGCGGTCGCGTCCGGCGCCGGTGACGATCCGGAGGTGGCGGCGTGCACGGCCGTGGCCCGGGCGTGGCTGGCCGGCCCGGAACCGGGCGCGCCGGACCCCGGGCTCGCGTCCGCCGCCGTCGCCGCCACCCGGGCGACCGCGGACCCGGTGCTGATCAGCTCCGGCCTGTGCGCGGCGGGCACCGCGGCGCTGCATGCCGGACGGCTGCGGGAGGCCAACCGGATCACCCGGGAGCGGCTGCGGCTGCTGCCGTCCATGGACCGCGACGACCCGTACTGCGCGCCGGAGATCTGCAACACCTACGGCCGCGCCTGCATCTACGCGATCATGGTCGGCGACCTGCCCGGCGCGATGGCGGCGGCGCGCGCGGGCATCGAGGACGACCTGCTCAGCGACACCCACATCACGGCCAGCCGGCTGGTCCAGCCGCTCGCGCTGACCGGCCGGTTCCGCGACGCGGTCGGGTACGCCGAGCGGATGTGGGACCGGTGGGAGCGGGCCGGGCGTACGGCGCCGCGCTGGATGCTCCCGGCGGTGGGCACGACGGTGCTGGCGTGCGCGCTGCTCGACGAACCGGAGGCCGCCGCGCTGTGGCGGGCGCGCGCCGCGGAGGTGGCCGACGGCACGCTCGGCACGGCGCCGGTCATGGCGTTCGTGGACACCCGCCTGGCCCTCCACGACGGACGGTTCGACGACGCCGAATCGCTCACGCGCAAGGCCTTCGCCATCGACACGCCGCTCGACCCCTACCTCGGGTACGCGCGCGCGGCGGCCGCGGAGCTGGCCGTGGCGGCGCGCCTGCCCGACGCGGCGGACGTACTGGCGGCCGCCGCACCGCTCGCCGAGGAGAACGGCTGGGCGGCGGCCTGCCTCACCCGCGCCCGCGGGCGCCTGCACGAGGACCCGGCCGAGCTGGCCCGCGCGGTCGAGGCGTGGGAGCGCCTGGACGCGCAGGCGGAACGGGACCACACCGAGGCGCTGCTGGCACGTACGCGGTAACTCAGGTCATACGGCGCGGCGCGGCCTCGGCCGGCGTGCCCGAGCGGTACTCCTGCGGGCTCGTCCCGTGCCGGCGTTTGAAGGCGGTGCTGAGCGCGAACGCGGTGCCGTAGCCGACCTGCCGCGCCACGGCGTCGAGCGTGGCGTCGCTCTCGCGGAGCAGGTCGGCGGCGTGCGCCAGGCGGATGCCGGTCAGGTACGCCATCGGCGGCTCGCCGACCAGCCGGCCGAACCGCTGCGCGAGCGCGGCCCGGGACGCCCCGACCTTCGTGGCCAGGTCCGCGACCGTCCACGGATGCGCCAGGTCGTCGTGCAGCAGCCGCAGCGCCGGGCCCACGACCGGGTCGCCGTGCGCGCGGTACCAGCCCGGCTGCTCGGCCCCCGGGCGGGAGAACCAGGCGCGCAGGGTCTGGATGAGCAGCAGGTCAAGCAGCCGGTCGAGCACGACCTCCTGCCCCGGCTCGTCCTTGACGATCTCCTCGTCGAGCAGCCCCACCAGCGGCGACCGCCAGGTGTCGCCGCGCACGACCGCCAGCGGCGGCAGCGCGGCGAGCAGCCGCTGGGTGATCGCGCCGCGCGTCTCGTACGTGCCGACGAGCATGACCGCCGTGCCGTGCGGGTCCGTGCCCCAGGCGCGCACGCCGAGGTCCATCGCCTCCGACAGGCTCGTGCCGTCCGGGGTGGTGCAGCGCTGGCCCGGGTGGATCACGATCTGCGGTGCGGTGGACGGGGCGTCGGCGACGACGTACGGGGCGGGGCCGCGGCAGATGACCAGGTCGCCGGTGCGTACGTGCACGGGCGTCCCCGCGTCCGGGGTCACCCAGGCCTCGTCGCGGACCATCGCCACGAGCGTCAGCGGCGCCTCGTCCTGGATGCGTACCGACCACGGCGGGTTCAGCATCGAGCGGATCATGAACGCCCCGTGCGCGCGGGGGCCGTCGAGCAGGTCGGTCAGGGCGTCCATGCGACCAGCGTATGCGGCGTGGACGCGCGCGTATGGAGCCGAGCTTCTCAACGATGTCGGGCCGGCCGCGCCGGCGGTTGACTCAAGGCCATGACGAACACCAGCGCGGACACCAGGGAGAACGTCCTCGTCCTCGGCGGTACCGGCAAGACCGGCCGGCGGGTCGTCGAGCGGCTCGAAGCCCTGGACGTCCCGGTCCGGATGGGCTCCCGGTCGGCCGACCCCGGCTTCGACTGGACGGACGAGACGACTTCAGCGAGGACCGCCGCCACCGGCATCTGGAACGCCTGAACGCTTCGGGAAACGATCGGAAGAGCAATGAAATTCGCCATCACGGCCGTCGCGGCCACCCTGTCGCTCATCATGGCCGCCGGCATGACCGGGTCGTTCTTCGTGTTCTCCACCGGCGTCATGCCGGGCCTGAACGGATCGCGGCCGGCGTCGGCGATCGACGCCATGCAGGCCATCAACCAGCGCATCCAGAACCCGCTGTTCATCGGCATGTTCCTGCTGCTGCCGGTGTTCGCGGCCGTCGCGGGCATCTTGCTGATGACCATGGACGAGAAGACCGCGGGCGTCCTGTTCCTGGCCGCGGCCGCCGTGTACGTGCTCGGCGCGCTGGTCCCCAGCTTCGCGGTGAACATCCCGATGAACAACGCCCTGGACGGCGTGCACATCCCGCACGACCCGGCCGAGGCCGCCCGGATCTGGGCGGCGTACTCGGCCCGCTGGACCGCCTGGAACACCGTCCGCGCCGTGTTCAGCTGGGTCGGCCTCCTCGCGATGGGCGCCGGCGCCTACCTGTGGGGCGGCAACGGCTGACCGTCCGCCGGCAACTAGTCCGGTACGGCGAGCTCGCCGAGTTCGGACCAGTCCTCGCCGGGTGCGGTGGTGTTGATGATGCGCGGGGTCGCGGCGAGGTGCGGTGGGAGCTGTTGCCGGGCCGCCTGGAAATGGGCCGACTGTACGTGGGCCGCGCCGGCCTCGTCGTCGCGGAATGCCTCGATGAGGACGTACTCGGTCGGGTCGTCGAGGCTGCGCGACCAGTCGAACCACAGGCAGCCGGGCTCGGCGCGGGTCGCGGCGGTGAAGTCGGCGGCGATGGCCGGCCAGCGGTCGGCGTCCTCCGGCTTCACGCGGAACTTGGCGGTGATGACGATCATGAGATGCCTTTCACGGGATGAGGATCGCGCGGCCGCGGATGCGGCCGGCGTCGAGGTCGTCGATGGCCTGCTGGAACTGGTCGAGGCGGTACGTGGTGGTGTGCAGCCGGACCCGGTCCCGGGCGGCGAGGGCCATCAGCTCGGCGAGGTCGTTGTAGGAGCCGACGAGGTTGCCGATGAAGTTGATCTCGGTGGAGATGATGTCGATGGTCGGCACGTTGATGTTCTCGCCGTATCCGACGACGTGGTAGTCACCGGCCCGCCGGAGCATGCGGACGCCCTCGCCGGTCGCGCCGCCCTCGCCGACGAAGTCGAGCACCGTCTCCGCGCCCTTGCCGCCGGTCAGCTCCAGCACGGCGTCCACGTGGCCGCCGTCGGCGGTGATGCCGTGGTCGGCGCCGATCTGCTCGGCCAGCGCGACGGCGTCGGGGTTGCGGTCGACCACGATCAGCTCGGCGGGGCTGATCGCCTTGAGCACCTGGATCCCGATGTGCCCCAGGCCGCCGGCGCCGATGATGACGCAGCGGTCCCCGGCGCGCAGGCGGCGCGCGGCCTTCGCGGCCGCGTGGTACGCGGTGAGCCCGGCGTCGGCGAGGGCGGCGACGTCGGCCGGCTGCAGCGAGTCGTCGATCTTGATGACGCTGCGGGCCGAGGTCCTGAGGTACTCGGCGTACCCGCCGGCCGTGTCGATCCCGGGGAACTGCGACTGCTCGCAGTGCACGTCGTCGCCGAAGCGGCAGGCGCGGCACAGGCCGCAGGTGATGAGCGGGTGGACGATGACCGGGTCGCCCTCCGCGACGTTCGTCACCGCGCTGCCGACGGCGTGCACCCAGCCGGCGTTCTCGTGCCCGATCGTGTACGGCAGCGTGACGCCGGACTTCTCCGCCCACTGCCCTTCGAGGATGTGGATGTCGGTACGGCAGACGCCGGCGCCGCCGATCCGGACGATCACGTCGTACGGACCGCTGACCTGCGGCTCCGGCACCTCGGTCATGCTGAGCTTCTCGCCGTACCCCGTTACCTGTACCGCCTTCATGAGGCCCTCGCTTCTGAGATCAGTGGGAGAAGTGGCCGGTCGCCGGCCCGCGGCGCCTGGTCGGCCGCCGACTCCGGGTAGCGCGTGCGCAGCAGGCCCCGGCAGAAGTGCGCGTTGCCGTCCATGCTGATGCGGACGGCCCGGGCGCGCCGTACGTACGCGGCCGCCTGGTCCGCCGGGCACGGCCGTCCGGCCGGGTCGACGAGCACCGGTTCCGGCCCGTCGACGCCGAGGCCGAGCCCGGCGCGCCGCTGGAGCAGGGCCTGCTTCTCCCGGCTCTCGGGCAGGTCGGCGACGGTCACGCGGTGCAGATCGTGCTCGGTCAGGTCCGGATCGCTTCGCAGCAGGAGGGTCAGCGCCCGCTCCATGGCCGCGGTGTGCGCCTTGCGCCGGAAGATCGCGCGCAGCTCGTCGAGGCTGTCGCCGGCCTCGGCGCCGAACGTCGCCCGGTAGCCGGCGTCGGCGGCGAGACCGCGGTTGACGATCTCGGAGTCGTGGTGGTCGTCCAGCTCGACGACCACCCGGCCGGCGCCGGGCAGGCCGGTGAGGGCCTCCTTGGCGTCGGCGGCCATCAGGTACGCGAAGTTGGGCGCGCAGAACGAGGTCGGCAGCCGCAGGTGCACGGTCAAGACGCCGTCGTCCACCGTCATCGAGCGGACGAACCCGAGGTCGGTGATCGGCTCGTCCAGCTCGGGGTCGAGGACGGAGTCCAGCGCGGCCCGCGCCCGTACGAGCAGGGTGTCGGCGGGGGCGGCCATGTCAGGCGACCGCCGGCGTGTCGGCGAGCCGCAGCTCGGCGGGCACCTCGATGCCGTACATCTTCGCGGCGTTGAGGCCGAGGATCTTCTTCTTCTGCGCGGTGGTGAGCGGCGCGTACTCCGTCATGTCCGCCGGGATCTGGAAGTCCACGAACTTCTCGATGAGCCACTTCGGCGTCCAGATGGCGTAGTCGCTGGAGAACTGGATGCGGTCCTCGTCGAGCCAGTACAGCAGCTCGCCGATGATCTGGGCGAAGTACCGCGGCCGGGTGTGGATGAACGGCATGGCCACGGCTAGGCCCGCGTGCACGTTGGGCTCCTGCGTGGCGATCCAGCAGAAGTCCTCCAGGCGCGGCAGCCCGCAGTGCTCGATGATGAAGTTCAGGTCGGTGAAGTCGGTGGCGACCTTGTCGACGTCGGCCACGTCGAAGGCGTCGCGGTCCAGCGGGCGGATCGTCGGGCCCTTGTGGATGTGGATGTTGGTGATGCCCAGCTCGCGGCACGCGTCGAGGTACCGGTAGGCCCACGGGTCGTCGAGCTTCCAGCCGCGCGAGTCGCCGTACCACTCCGCGGTGTACAGCTTGACGCCCTTGAGCCCGAACCGCTCGGCGTCGCGGCGCAGCTGCACCAGCCCGTCCTCGCCGTGCCGCGGGTCGAAGGCGTGGTTGTACGTCAGCTTGTCCGGATGCTGCGCGGCGAGCCGGAACGCGTCCTCGGTCTGGCCGAACCCGTTGGTGTAGAAGGCGCTGAGGAGCGCCGGCTGGAAGATCGCGTGATCGACGTAGCCGTCCTCGAACAGGTCCTTCATCAGCCGGTCGGCGCCGTAGTAAAGGTAGTCCTCGTACGGCCAGACCTCGGTCTCCGGGCTCAGGTTGCGGTGGTAGTCATAAAAGCAGTCGATGAACTGCTTGCCGTGGATGTTCCGCTGGTTCTCCGGGCGCGCGTCCCACAGGGCGATGTGCGCGTCCACGATGAAGTACCGCTCGCCGTCCTTGCTGTACATGCCGGCTCCCTTCACGTCCTCCGAGACCGGGGTCACATGCGTTGCGACAGAACGTAGGGGCGGTCACACCGGCCGAGAAGGCGCCGGGCGTCTCACTTTGAGACACCGGCTCTGGCCGCGCCGGAATTCGCTGTCGTACGCTGACGTGATCCAGCACAAGACGTGCCAAGGATGTGACGTGACGTGACCGAACCGAAGCCGCGGCTCCAGGCGTCATGGCAGCGCAGCGAGGACTACGGCGTCCCGGTGGACACGGTCGACCCGCTGTTCACCGGTTCCCTCGACACCGAGTCGCTGTTCTACGAATGCGGCACCCATGTGCTGCGCGGCCTGCAGTCGACGCTCGCGAACGAGCCGATCAGCCTGATGGTCGCCGACCGGGACGCGCTGGTCCTCACCCGCCTGTCCAGCGACCGGGCGATCCTCGAGTCCCTCGACAAGGTGCACCTCGCGCCGGGCTTCCGGTACGCCGAACGCAACGTCGGCACCAACGGCCTCGGGCTGTCCCTGGCCGACCGCGTCCCGACCCTCGTCCGCGCCGACGAGCACTACTGCACCGCGCTGCGCGGCTACACCTGCGCGGCCGCGCCCGTCCTCGACCCGGCCACCGGCGACCTCGTGGGGACGATCAACCTGACCACGTGGTCCCGCTCCTCCTCCGCGCTGCTGCTCGCGCTCGCCGAGTCCGCCGCCGCCAACACCAGCGCGCTGATGCAGGCCCGCGCGGCCGGCGGCGCGGTGCGCCGGGCGCCGCAGGGCGAGGTGTTCAGCGTCTGGACGGACCGTTCCGTGGGCGCCGACGACGTCTGCGCGTCGCGCGCCTGGCGTACGGCGTACCGCGAGGTCGAGCGGGCCGTACGGGCCGGGCGCGTCGTGGCCGTGCTCGGCGAGCCCGGAACCGGCAAGAACACGCTGGTGGCGCTGGCCCATCGCGCCGTCGCGCGCCGGGAACGCGTGCTCAACGCGCGGGTGCCGGCCGCCGCCGAGATCAACGGCTGGCTGGCGCTCTGGACGCCCGAGCTGGCCAAACGCGACACGTGCGTCATCGTCTCCGGCGTCGACTCGCTACCCGCGTGGGCGGCCGGCGAGCTGACCGACGTGTTCGCCGAGGCGCGGCGCCCGGTGGCACCGCAGCCGTTCGTGTTCACCGCGACCGACTACCGGGCGATCCCCGACGGTCTCGCGGGCCTGGTCGACACGGTGGTCGAGGTCCCCCCGCTACGGCTGCGCGCCCAGGACGTCATGCCGCTCGCCCACCACTTCGCCCGGCGGGAACGCCACCGTGACGTCACATTCACCTCTGCCGCGGCCCGGGCGCTCACGAACTACACCTGGCCCGGCAACGCCAAGCAGGTGCGGCAGGTGGTCCGGGCCGCGGCCGTACGCGCCGACGTCATCGACGCCCGCCACCTCGACCCGGACGTCTTCAGCACCGACGGCCACTCCCTCAGCCGGCTGGAGGCCCTCGAACGCGACGAGATCGTCCGCTGCCTGACCGACCCCGACGCCACGGTGGCCGACGCCGCCGAGGAGCTCGGCATGTCCCGCGCCACCATCTACCGCCGCATCACCCGGTACGGCATCCGGCTCCCCGGCCGGTCGCCGCACTAGCGGCACCGTACGGCGGGCTCGGCCGGGGTCACTTGGCCTGGCAGCTGCCGATCCGGGGCACCTGGGCGGCGGGGATGGTCCGCAGCACCTTCTCCTTCTGGCCGTTGATCCGGGCGATGTAGCTGGTCTGCGCGCCCTGGTGGTCGGACCCGTTCATGATCAGGTCACCGCCGGGCGAGTCCGGGCCCTGCTTGATGCGCAGGCTCCGCAGCGCGGCGATCAGCTTGTCGGTGTCGTCCCTGCCGGTGAACTTCGACTGCCGCATGGCGGTCCCGAGGGCCTTGATCGTGGAGTAGCCGACGTAGCCGAGGTCACCGGGCACCGCCTTGGTCGTGCCGCCGAGCGTGGTGACGATGCTGGCCGGTTCCTTGGCGAGCTGGTCGCGGAACGCCTTGTGGTACGCGGCCTCGTACCGGTTGTCGGAGTCCGACAGCTCCGGCGACACCCCGATGTCGCGATCCAGCGAGGTCGGGTAGACGCCGCCGAACCGCTCCTTTCCGAACACGCCGACGATCGGCAGCTTCTTGTTGATGTCGAACTGCTCGATCGCCTTCGAGGCGCGGGTGAGGTCCGCGCCGACCTCCGCGTTGACCAGGCCGTCCACCGAGCCGGTCTTGATCTTGGTGATGTACGGGGTCATGTTCGTCTCGTTCTGCGGGATCGGGATGATCTGCGTGAGCTCACCGCCCGCCGCCTGCATCCCCGCCTTGTAGGCGTTGAGCTGGGACTGCCCGAGCGCGTAGTCCGGGTAGATGATCGCCCACCTCTTCCCGTACGTCTTCACCGAGTAGTCGGCGACCGACAGCACGCCCTGCCGGCCGACCGGTGAGATCCGGAAGCTGTACCGGTTGCACTGCTTGCTGGTGAAGTCCTCGGCCGCGCAGCCCGTGGAGGACAGGTACACCGTCTTCAGCCGCGGCGCCAGGTTCTCCACGCCGAGGCACTCGCTGCTCAGCACCGCGCCGACCAGCACGTCCGCGCCGTGCTGCTGGACCAGCTGCTGGCCCAGGTTGATCGCCTCGTCCGCCTGGGCCTTCGGGTCGGCGTAGACGACCCGCAGCTTGCGGCCGTTGACGCCGCCTGCCGCGTTGATCTCCGCGACGGCCAGGTCGGTGTTGACCTGCAGCTCCGCGCCCTCCACCGCGGTGATGGGCGCGTGGTCGGCCAGCACGCCGATGGTGATGGTGTCCGGGTTACCGCCGCCGCCCGAACCGCACGCGGCGGCCAGCAGGCAGACGCCGATCGCGGCGGCCGGCGCGTAACACCTGGTCGGCTTTCTCATGGCGACTCCTTCTCATCAGCTCCCACAGCCGCCGTACGCCGCCGATGACACCCGCGGGCAGCAGGTAGACGACGACCAGCAGCGCGATCCCGACGTAGAACTGGGACTGGGCGGTGTGCTGGCCCAGGTACTCCCCGAGGTACCGGAGCCCGGCGGCGCCCATCAGCGGCCCGAGGATGTAGTCGACGCCGCCGATCAGCGAGTACAGGACGAAGTTCACCGAGTCGGGCAGTCCGAGCAGGTCCTCGAAGACGAAGGCGTGCGCGAGCGCGTACAGCCACCCGGCGCTGGCCGCGATCGCGCCCGAGTACAGCGTCACGCCGACCCGGTAGCCGCGTACGGAGTAGCCCATCGCGGACGCGCGCTCGGGGTTGCGGCCGATCGCGACCATCACGCGGCCCATCCGGGACGTCAGCAGGTACCACGACAGCGCGCACCAGAACGCGGTGACCCCGCACAGCAGCCAGTAGAAGCCGTTGCCGGTCAGCGGGTCCAGGCCGAACGACACGTCCACCGCACCGTTGACGCGCAGCCCGTTCTCGCCGCCGGCGAAGCCCTTGAACAGCAGCGGCAGGCTGAAGAACGCGGACGTGGTGAGCAGGGTCAGCAGCAGGTACTCAAGGCCGGTGGCCACCACCGCGTACACGGCGAACAGCCCCGACACCACGATCCCGGCCCCGATCGAGGCGGCCATCAGCACGAACGGGTTCAGCACCCCGTGCTGCGTCAGGATCGCCACCGTGTACGCGCTGAACCCGAAGGTCGCGCCGACGCCCACGTTGATCAGCCGGGCATGGCCGGCGATCAGCCCGACCGCCAGCGCCGGCAGGCTGAAGATCAGGTAGTCGGACAGCCGCTGCGGCAGGAACTGCCCGTACGCGGCCGGTACGACGACGAGCGCCGCCAGCCCCGCCAGCGCGGCCGCCCCGCCGAGCAGGCGCCGGTTGCGTGACCGGCGTTCGCGGTCGGACCGGCCGCGGGCCGGGCGTTCGGCGGCCACCCCGGCGCCCATCAGACCCGCACCGCCCCGCGGCCGCGCTGCGCGCGCACGATCAGCAGCACGATGACCAGCCCGAAGACCAGGATCCGTACGGCCTCGCCCTGGATCCAGGTGGAGCCGAGCGACTCCACGATCCCCAGCGCGAGCGCGATGACCGCCGCGCCGCGGAAGTTGCCCAGGCCGCCGGCGATCACCACGACGAACGCGTCCAGGTTGATGTCCAGGCCGAGCGTCGGGTAGACGGACGTGAGCGGGGCCAGCAGCGACCCGGCCACCGCGGCCAGACCGGAGCCCGCGACGAACGCCAGCGCGTACACCCGTACGACCGGCACGCCGAGCAGGCCGGCCATGCGGTGGTTCTGCGCCACCGCGCGCAGCCAGATCCCGTACTTCGCGTACCGGAGGAACAGGTACCCGCCGAGGAGGATCACCGCGGCCGCCGCCACGACCAGCAGGTAGTAGACCGGGTAGGCGGTGTGCCCGATCGGGATCCGGCCCGAGACCGGCGCGGCCACCGGCTTGGAGTCGGCGCCGAACACGTTCGTGGCGAGCTGCTCCAGGATCAGGCTGATCGCCAGGGTGGCCAGCAGCATCAGCGCGTGCGACCGGTGCCGCAGCGGCCACAGCAGGAGCATCAGCGTCAGGCCGCCCACCACGCCGACCGCGACGACGCCCACCGCCAGGCCGATCCAGAAGTTCAGCCCGAGCCCGAGGATCAGCCACACGGCGTACGCGCCCAGCATGAAGAAGTCGCCCTGGGCGAAGTTGAGGATGTCCAGCACGCCGAACAGCAGCGCCAGGCCGGCGGCCACCAGCGCCAGCGACGCGCCGACGACGAGCCCGTTGAGCGCGGCCACCCAGATCGCGTCCACGTCAGCGCTCCCCCAGGTAGGTGGCGACCAGCTGGTCCGGTCCGGCGAACCCGGCCATCGGGTACTCCCCGGTGAGCAGCCCGCGCTGCATGACACAGACCCGGTCGCAGACCGTCCGCAGCAGGTCGAAGGAGGAGTCCACGACCAGCACCCCGGTGCCCGCCTTGACGGCCCGGCGCAGCGCCTCGGAGATCAGCTCGACGTTGATCGGCATCAGGCCCTCGCTGGGCTCGTCCACCAGCACCAGGTCGGGCCGCAGCGCCAGGCCGCGTGCCAGGGCGAGCATCTTCTGCTGCCCGCCGCTGAGCGTGCCGGCCGGCTGGGCGCGGCGCTCGGCGAGGACGGGGAACAGCTCGTACGCCAGGTCGAGCGCCTGGTCGGCCATCTTGGCGCCGCGCAGCAGGGCGCCGATGCGGATGTTCTCCTCGACGCTCATCCGGGGGAACACGGCCTCCTCGTCCGGCACCATGCCGAGGCCTCTGCGGACGCGCGCGCCGGTCGGCACGCCGGTGAGATCGGCCCCCTTGAAGGTGATCGTCCCTTCCGTACGCGGGCCGTCGGCCATGATCGACCGCAGCGTCGTGGTCTTGCCGACGCCGTTGTGGCCGACCAGCCCGACGCCGTCGCCCGCCGCCACCCGCATCGACACGCCCTGGACGATGTGGCTGCGCCCGTAGAAGGCGTGCAGGTCCACCAGCTCAAGCACGTTCGGCACCTCGCAGGAACACCTGTCGTACCTGGGGGTCGGCGAAGACCTCCGCGGCCGTCCCCTCGGCGATCTTGGTGCCGAGGTTGAACGCGGTGACCCGGGTGGCGACCCGCCGCACCAGGTTCACGTCGTGCTCGGCCATCACGACCGTGGACGTCTCCGCCACCCGTTCCAGCAGCGCGCCGAGGCCGGCGCGCTCGTGCTCGGTGAGGCCGGAGGTCGGCTCGTCGAGCAGCAGCAGCCGCGGCCGGTTGCCCAGCGCGATCGCCAGCTCCAGCTGCTTCTGCCCGCCGTGGCCGAGCAGGTCGGCGGGGGTGTCCGCGTGCCGGGTGAGGCCGACGAGGTGGAGCAGCTCGCGGGCGCGGGCGACGTCGTCGGGGCGGCTGCGCATCCGCAGCAGGGCCGGCGTGTGGTGCCGGGCCTCGACGCTGAGGACCACGTTGTCCAGGCAGCTGAACCCGGGCAGCACCGAGGTGAGCTGGAAGGCCCGCCCGATGCCGAGCCGGGCCCGGCCGCTCGGGCTGCCGGCGCGTACGGGGCGGCCCATGAAGCGCAGCTCACCGGACGTCCGCGCGAGCTGGCCGCCGATCAGGCTGAGCAGTGTGCTCTTGCCCGCGCCGTTGGGCCCGACCAGCGCGTGCACGTCGCCCTCGCGGACGTCCAGGTCAACGCCGTCCACGGCGGTGAACGGGCCGTACCGCATGGTCAGCCCGCGCGCGGCCAGGACGACCTCGGCGTGTTCGGCGGTCATCACCGCCCCCTTCAGCTGGTTCGCCAGATGCCCTAACGGGCGGCCGCCGCCGCTTCCAGCGTCCAGCCGTCGTGGATCAGCAGTGCGGCGTCGGGGAACACGAAGCCCGCCTCCCGCCAGGCGACCGCCTGTTCCAGGGAGACGCCGGCCTCGTTCGCCTCCACCGCGTCGGCCGGCAGGAACCCGGCGTCGGTCCAGCGCCGCACGTCCGCCGGGGTCAGGCCGAGGGCCCGGGCGCGTACGGCGTCGTGCACGCGGACCCCGCCGGCCGCCCAGCGGCGCGCGGCCGCGAGCGGCAGGCCGTGCTTGCGCGCCCACGCGATCTCGATCGGGTAGAAGGGCCGCCAGTGCCGCAGGTCGTCCGGGGCCAGGCCGAACCCCGCGGCGTCCGCGGCCTCGTAGTCGCTGCGCGCGTCCGCCCACCGCGCGGTGCCGCCGGCCATCGGCCTCACATCCTGGTGGGGTCGCCGGCCGGCCCCGCGCAGGCGCGCCAGGCCTCTTCGAGCTCCTTCTTGATCTCCTCCGGCTGGCCGGCGAGGAACGGGAAGGGCGGCGGGCCGTCCGGCGCGGCGGGCCGGGGGATGATCGGCAGGTGGATGCGCCGGTTGACGGCGGGGTCGCGGATGACGCCCAGCGGATCGCGGCCGGCCGCGACCACGTCCAGCTCACCGAGCATCCGCTTGCGCAGCATGATCACGCCGCGGTCGCTCTCCCCGAGGTGCTCCTTCGTACGGTCGGCGATCGGGTCCTGCCCCACCCAGGCGATGTAGTCCTGGTTCATCACGTGGCTGTCGATCCAGCGGCCGGTCCGCTCATCGACGACCGGTGCGTACCAGCAGGGGATGCGGTCCTGTTCGTACGGGGCGTCGCCGGGCAGCTCGTCGATGAACCAGCCGACGCTCAGCATGTTCTCGTCGTCGATCGGCACCCGCCACTCGAAATGACCGGTGTACAGGCAGTTGGGCCACAGGCACACCCGCCCGGTCGTCCACAGCTCGTGGTCCTCGGTGGTGTCCTCGCGCACCCGGCGGTACACGAAGCCGTAGTCGAACTCGTCGAACCCGAGCCGCCGGTGCGCCGGCGCGCGGTAGCCGGACTCGCCGCGCAGCTCCCGGGACCAGTTGTCGTGCAGCCACTCGAAGTGCACCGGGTCGATGGAGTTCTCCTGGCCCTGGAACCAGTTGCACGGCACGTAGGAGATCGCGATCTGCTTGTACCCGCGGGCGTGGAAGCGGTCCCAGTCCGGCAGCAGCGGCGCCGGGTCCGGCCCCAGGTACGCCCACAGCAGCCCGGCCTTCTCGGCCACCGGATAGGACGTGATGCGGACCTTGTCCCGGAACCGGCCCTCGGGGTGCGCGGTCTCCTCGAACGGCTGGTGCAGGCACCGCCCGGTGTGGTCGAACAGCCACCCGTGATAGTTGCAGCGCAGCCCGGTGTCCTCCACGAAGCCGTACGACATGTCCGCCCGCCGGTGCGGGCAGTGCCGGTCGACCAGCCCGAAGGTGCCGTTCCGGTCCCGGTAGAGGGTCAGGTCCTCGCCCATGACGCGGACCGGTTTGACCGTGCGCTCGTCGAACTCCGCCGCGCCGGCGATCGGGTGCCAGTAGCGCCGCAGCAGCTCGCCCATCGGCGTGCCCGGGCCCGTCTGGCACAGGAGCCTGTTGCGCTCTTCACTCAACACCGGTGACATGCCTCCCTCAGGTGGCGGGCAGTGACCCGGGTCACAGCGATCTGGTCTATGTTGGATCCGATGTCCGAACCCGTCAAGACGTTGCATCGCGCTTGTTATGGTGTTCGGCGCATGTCAGGTTGGATCCAAATACTCACGGGGGAACACGGTTGACGAACGCCGCGGAGCGGGTGACCGCCGGGCTGCGGAAGGCGATCCTCCGCGGCGAGCTGCGGCCGGGTGACTACGTCCGCCAGGAGAAATGGGCGGCGCGGCTGCGAGTGAGCCGGCTGCCGGTGCGGGAGGCGCTGAAGATCCTCGGATCCGAGGGCCTGGTCGTGCACGACCCGCACAAGGGCTACTCCGTGGCCCGGCTGGACGTCGCCGAGATGAGCCAGATCTACCTGATGCGGCGGCTGCTGGAGCCGGAGCTGATCAAGACGCTGCGCTGGCCCGAGCGGCGCGAGCTCGACCAGCTCTGGGAGCTGGGCCGGGCCGCGGAGCGGGCGCTGGCCGACCAGGATCCGGTGCGGTGCATGGAGCTCGAGCGCACCATCGACTACCGGATCTACGACCTGTCCCCGCTGAACGTCGTCGTCCGCGAGGTCAAACGGCTGTGGGAGCTGATCGACCCGTACCGCTTCCTGGTCTTCTCCGACCCGGAGCGGTTCTACGGGCCGGACGGCGGCCTGGTGACGCGGCACCGGCGCATCTTCGAGGCGCTCGAAGCGCGCGACCGCGACGCCGTGCAGGACGCGTTCACGCGGAACTACGAGGCGATGATGGAGTACTTCCGGCACCCGCCGTTCACCGGCTGAGATTGGATCCCACTTCGCCGTCCGTACTGGCCAGGCCGCCGGTTCTTCAGGCCTTGACGGGTCGGAAAAGTGGATCCAATATGACGTGGTGGCGGACATCGTCTTCGGTGCGGCTTCGTCGCACACCCCCCAGCTCAGCTCCGGCGTGGACATGTGGGACGACCACGCCGACCGCGACCGGCGTAACCCCCGGCTGCTCGGCACCGACGCCGAGTTCCACACCTACGACGAGCTGCTCGCCGTCGCCGACCCGGCGCTGGAGAAGGAGCTGCGGCCCGAGGTCTGGGCGGCGAAGTACGCGCGTGCCCAGGACGGCGTCGCCGACCTGACCCGCCGCCTCGCCGAGGCCGCCCCGGACATCGCGGTCGTCATCGGCGACGACCAGCGGGAGATCTTCCGCGACGAGGGCATTCCCGCGTTCGGCGGCTTCCTGGGCGACGAACTGCTCGACCTGCCGCTCGACCCGGAGGCCGCCGACCGCGTCCCGGCCGGCATCCGCGCGGCGTCGTGGGCCGCGCACTCCCCCACGCCCGAGCCGCACCGCGTGCACGCCGACCTCGGCCGCCACGTCCTGGAGACGCTCGTCGACGACGACTTCGACCTGACGTGCTTCACCGAGCAGCCCGCCGGGCGCAGCCTCGGGCACGCGTTCACGTTCCCCCGCTACCGGCTGGGCCTGCCGGCCGCGACCCCGATCGTGCCGGTCTTCGTCAACACGTACTATCCGCCGAACGTGCCGTCGGCCGCCCGCTGCTACGCCCTCGGCCGGTCCCTGGCCCGGGCGGTCCGTACCTGGCCGGGGAACGCCCGGGTGGCGGTGATCGCCTCCGGCGGGCTCAGCCACTTCGTCGTCGACGAGGAGCTGGACCGCGGCGTCCTCGACGCGCTGGCCCGCGGCGACGCCGACGGGCTGCGCTGCCTGCGCCGCGGCCGGCTGCGGTCGGGCAACTCCGAGATCCTCAACTGGGTCGTCGCGGCCGGGGCCCTGGAGGGGCTCGCCGCCACCGTCCTCGACTACGTGCCCGGCTACCGCTCCCCCGCCGGTACGGGCGCGGGGATGGCCTTCGCCGCCTGGCAGTGAGGAGAGATCTTCGATGCACCACGGATATCCGGTCCTCGACGTGCACGGTCACGTGTCGGTCCCCCAGGCTGCGAACGCCCAGCTCGTACTGATGCTCGGCTCGAACACCCCGGCGGCCAGCCCGATCGGCCAGGAGAAGGCGGGCCCGGCCGCGGTCACGCCGGAGGAGTTCCGCGCCGCCGCGGACCGGCACGCCGCGTACCTGGACGAGCGGAACATCGACGTACAGATCATCGGGCCGCGCCCGTTCCTGATGATGGGCTGGATGGAGGACCACCTGCTGCCCGCCTGGACGCGGTACGTCAACGACATGATCCACCAGCAGGTCACGTTCCACCCGGACCGCTTCCTCGGCGCCTGCCAGCTCCCGCAGGTCAGCGACGCCCCCGACCTGTCCAACTGCCTGGACGAGCTCGACCGCTGCGTCACCGAGTACGGCTTCGTCGCCGCCTA
>Ga0164243_10003207_pt1 | contig 26338 bp, 21 predicted proteins | sample OricompcompostOP_FD_108781 | JGI IMG/M metagenome (GOLD analysis project Ga0164243, IMG submission 108781) | Organic Plus compost microbial communities from Emeryville, California, USA - Original compost - Organic plus compost (OP) | ecosystem: Engineered > Solid waste > Mixed feedstock >...
ACCATCATCAAGGGCGAGTTCAAGACGCGTTTCAACGCGATCCTGGTGCGGGAGATCATCCGCGCCACGGCCAAGACCGTGCTGCAAAAGCAGATGACCGACCAGAACCCCTGGCTGGGGCTGGCTGCCGCCGTCGCCCAGGCGGCCTCCACCCAGGCCGACCTGCGCAGCTGGATCACCCTGCCGCACGACTTCCAGCTGATGCAGGTGCCCTACCCCAAGGATAACGTCCTGACGCTGACGCTGCCCGGCATCGAGGCCAGCATCGACGTGCCGCTGCCCGAACGAAAGGCGCCGGTCCTGGTCTATGTCCGCGCCCTCAACACGTCGACCACACCCAGCATCCAGGTCCTGGCCTCGAAATGAACGACTCACCATCCCTCACCATCCCGACCAGAGGTACACCCATGAACACTCGCGCCCTGCTTTCCGTGTCCGCGCTCTGCCTGGCCCTTGCCGGCTGCGCCACGCCCACCCACTACGTCGACATGAAGAACGACACCGTCGCCGTGATGGGCCTGGATTACAAGGATTTCGAAAACGCCGCCACGGAACTGGTCAACCAGATGCTCGCATCGCCGCTGATGGTGCACCCCAAGTCCAACCAGGGTGCGCGCTATGTGCTGACGGTGTCCAACGTCATCAACGACACCGCCCAGCGCATCGATACCGACCAGCTGACCAAGAAGATCCGCATCAGCCTGCTGAATTCGGGCCGCTTCATCGTCACCACGGCCGTCGGCCTGAACGGCCCCGAAGAGGCGATGAGCGCCGAGTCCCGCCAGTTGAAATCATCGAAGATGATCAACCAGCGCACCGTCAAGAAAGACGGCCGGGTGATTGCTCCCGATTTCTCGCTCTCGGGCAAGATCATCCAGCGCAACAATCGCGTCAGCAGCCGCACCCAGCAGGTCGATTACTACTTCCAGCTGACCATGACCAATCTGGACGACGGCCTGGCCTACTGGGAAGGCGAATACCCCATCGTGAAACGCGGGGACAACCGCACCGTCAGCTGGTGAGCCGCGATGAAGACCTCTTCTCTTCTGGCATTGTGCCTGGCGTTGGCCTGGCCGTTCTCCGGCCAGGCACAACAGGCGACGGAAGTCACCGTGCAGGCCCACGGCTACGGCGACACCTATGAGCAGGCCATCGAATCCGCGCTGGGCGACGCGGTGCGCCAGGTCACGGGCGCGCAGGTTGCCACCCGGTCGGCGGGCCCCAAGGCCACGCTTTCGGTCAAGGAATCCGGCGAAGGCGAAATCACCGCCGGCTACAGCAGCCTGAATACCGAAGGCAAGCTCCAGTCGCCCGGCAAGGGCGCGTCCAAGACTGCCAGCGGCAGCGCACACATCGAAGGCGCGGGGGCCTCGCGCACCACGCTCGAAGCCGGCATCGGCAGCGAGAACCGCGTGACCAGCCAGGGCAAGGTCAAGGGCTACAAGGTCATCCGGCAGTCCTGCGAGAACAAGGGCTGCGAGGTCGACCTGGAAGTGGCGGTCGAAAAGATCGAGTTCAAGTCCAAGGCGCCACAGGCCCAGCGCGACAGCATCGCCGTCGTCACCACCGGACGATTGCGCAAGAGCGCCAACGCCGACCAGTTGCGCCAGGCGCTGACCGACAAGCTCGTCAAGAGCGGCCGCTTCACCGTGCTGGATCGCAGCAACGACAGCGCCATCGGCCAGGAGCTGAGCCTGCTCGAAAGCGATCAGGCCTCCGACGAACAGCGTGGCAAGCTCGGCCAGGCGCTGGGCGCCGATTTCATGCTGATCGTCGACCTGACGCAGGCCGGCGTATCCACCAAGGTCAAGGAAGAATTCATCGACCTGACGGGTGAAACCAACCGCGAGGTCTCGACATCGACCCGTGCCTCGGTGCGCTACACCTTGGTCGAATCGGCCACCCGCGCCGTGCGGTGGTCCGATTCCAGCAGCTTCAGCTCCAGCGGCAACAAGCTCAGCGCGGCCCTGGACGGGTTCCTGGACAAAATCATCGGCGATATCTCCGAGATCGTCAGCCCGCCAAAGGTCGTCGCCGTGACCAATGGCCGGGTCGTCATCAATCGTGGCCAGGGCCTGGCGGCCAGCGGCCAGACCTACGACATCTATGCGCAAGGCGAGGCCCTGATCGACCCCGATACCGGAGAGCAGCTGGGCGCCGCCGAAGAACGCGTCGCAACGATCCGCATCGGCACCGTACAGGCCAGGATTGCCTATGGCGACATCATCAGCGGCAGCGCAGACGCCATTTCCCGGGGCGCGGTGGCCCGCCTGCAGGCGCCAGCGCCCGCAGCCAAGCCCCCCGCCAGGAAACCCGCACGCAAGAAAGCCGCGGAATCCGACCAGCAGGTCGAGGAAGGCGGCGGCATCATCCTGCACTGACCGTGGCGGCAATCTCACGGGGCGGCCTGGAAACGTCTGTCGGGAAAGCGCGGCCATCGGGCCGCCGCAAATGGATTATCCTTGGGGGTGGCCGCCCGACGCGGCTGCCCGCTTTCCGGTTCTTCAGACACACACCTCCATGACCACCCCAGACACCCTCACCATCGCCGACCGCGTATTCCATTCCCGCCTGCTGGTCGGCACCGGCAAGTACCGGGATTTCGAACAGACCCGCGAAGCCATCGAAGCCAGCGGCGCCGAAATCGTCACCGTCGCCATCCGCCGCACCAACATCGGCCAGAACCCGGGCGAGCCCAACCTGCTGGATTTCCTGTCACCGGACCGCTACACCATCCTGCCGAACACGGCTGGCTGCTACACCGCCGAAGACGCCGTACGCACGCTGCGCCTGGCGCGGGAACTGCTGGACGGCCACAACCTGGTCAAGCTCGAAGTCCTGGGCGATTCGGGCAACCTGTTCCCCAACATGCCGGAAACCCTGGCCGCCGCCCGCACGCTGGTGGCCGAAGGCTTCCAGGTCATGGTGTATTGCAGCGACGACCCGATCCAATGCCGCATGCTGGAAGACATCGGCGTCGCGGCCGTGATGCCGCTGGCATCGCTGATCGGTTCGGGCATGGGCATCGTCAACCCCTGGAACCTGCGCCTGATCATCGACCAGGCCCGCGTGCCGGTGCTGGTGGACGCCGGGGTGGGCACGGCATCGGATGCCGCCATCGCCATGGAACTGGGCTGCGATGCCATCCTGATGAACACGGCGATCGCCGGCGCGCGCGACCCGATCCGCATGGCACGCGCCATGCGCCTGGGCGTGCAAGCCGGGCGCGAGGCCTACCTGGCCGGCCGCATCAAGCGCAAGTACTACGACGCCGACCCCAGCTCGCCTTCCGAAGGCCTGCTGCCCTCGACCCGGGCCGCCTGATCCCGATCCCGCACTCGCCGGGACGCATGCGTCCCGGCCCCATCCGCACGGAGCCTGCGATGATCCCCAATACCCTGTCGATTGCCGGCGTGGACCCCTCGGGCGGCGCCGGCGTGCTGGCCGATGTCAAGACCATGAGCGCCCTGGGCGCCTACGGCATGGCCGTGATCGCCGCGCTGACCGCGCAGAACACGCAGGCGGTCACGGGCATTTCTCCCGTGCCGCCGGAATTCGTCGCTGCGCAGATCGACACGCTGTTCAACGACGTGCGCGTGGACGCCGTGAAGATCGGCATGCTGGGCCAGGCCGGCGTCACCCGTGTGGTGGCCGACCGCCTGGAGCACTGGAAACCGGCGCATCTGGTGCTCGATCCCGTGATGGTCGCCAAGAGCGGCGATCACCTGCTGGAACGCCAGGCGCTGGACGCGCTGCGCGAAGGCCTGATCCCGCTGGCCACCGTCATCACGCCCAACCTGCCGGAAGCGGGGGTACTGCTGGGGCAAAGCCCCGTCGACAACCTGAAGGACATGCGCCGCGTCGCCGAGCGCCTGCGCCGGCTGCTGGCCGACGACGGCGAACGCTGGGTCTTCCTGAAAGGCGGCCATCTGCCGGGCAACGACACCATCGACCTGCTGCACGACGGCGACCGGCTGATCGAACTGCCGGGCCGGCGCATCGACACGCCCAACACCCACGGCACCGGCTGCACACTGTCGGCGGCGATGGCCGCCCTGCTGCCGCGCGCACCCGGCGTGCCCGAAGCCGCCCGCCACGCCAAGGCCTGGCTGGAACGCGCCATCGCCGCATCCGGCCAGCTCCAGGTGGGCTCCGGCCACGGCCCGGTGCATCACTTCCACGCCTTGTGGCCCGCTTCGCAGACCTGATCCCGCGCAAGCCCGCCATGCGGGCTGCTGGCCTATAATCGGACTCGAATCAAACTCTGGTACCCCTGCGACATGAACGTCAACGACATCACCGACGCCGATCGTGCCCGCTTCAACATGGTCGAACAGCAGATCCGCCCCTGGAACGTCCAGGACGAACGGGTGCTGCAAGCCGTCTTCGACATGCCCCGCGAGCGCTTCGTTCCGCCCCAGATGCGCGCCCTGGCCTTCACGGACACGGAATTGCCACTGGTGATCGACGGCGTCGATACCCGCGAAACCATGCTGTCCCCCAAGGTCGAGGCCAAGCTGGCCGAAGAACTGCAACTGAAACCCACGGACTGCGTCCTGGAAATCGGCACGGGATCGGGCTACCAGGCCGCCCTGCTGTCGCGCCTGTGCCAGCAGGTCACCAGTATCGAGCTCGAAAGCCGCCTGTCGGCCTTTGCCCAGGCAAACCTGGCGCGCAGCCAGGTCGCCAACGTCACCGTGGAAACCGGCGACGCGCACGCCGGCTGGGGCACCGCCGAATACGATGCCATCCTGATCACCGGTTCCGTCCCTTCGGTGCCCGACGCGCTGAAATACCAGCTGGCCGTGGGCGGCCGCCTGGTGGCCATCGTCGGCCACAACCCGATCATGACCGTGTGCCGCATCACGCGCACCAGCGCTGCGAATTTCGACACCGTGTCCATCTTCGACACCTACGTGAAGCCCCTGCGCGGCACCGCGCGGTCGCGCTTCAAGTTCTAAGGCCTGCAAAGCCGCCAGTCCGGATCCGGACCGCAACCTGCCCCAGGGGGCGGGCCTGCGGTCAGGTCCGGATTTTCTTCAGGAGCGCCGTGGTCGAGCGCTGATGCTCGAACGGAATGGCCACGGCCCGTCCGCCCCAGCCGCGCACCACCGCAGTTTCAGGCAGCGCATCCATGTCGTAGTCGCCGCCCTTGACGATCACGTCGGGCCGCAGGGCACGGATCAGTTCCAGCGGCGTGTCTTCCGGGAACAGCACCACCCCGTCCACACATGCCAGGGCGGCCAGCAGCGCTGCCCGGTCTTCCTGGACATTCAGCGGCCGGTCGTCGCCCTTGCCCAGGCGGCGCACGGAATCGTCCGTGTTCACCCCCACGATCAGCGAGGCCCCCAGCTCGGCCGCCTCGTCCAGATAGGTGACATGGCCGCGATGCAGGATGTCGAACACGCCGTTGGTGAAGACCAGCGGCCGCGGGAAGCGGCCGTTGCGCACGGCCTGCTCGCAGGCCGCGCGATCAAGGATCTTGGATTCGAAGCGGGCCATCACACGCCGCCCCCGCGCGTCAGCGCCCAGACCGCCACGCCCAGGCCGGCCGCCAGGATGCCGCACAGCACGGCCAGCAGCCGGTTGGAACGGTCCTGGGCACGGCGCAGGCGTTCGAGCTCGGTCCGCATTGCCGGCCCCGGGTCGGGATGGTTCAGGCGGGCATAGGCCAGGCGGGGAATCTGCGGCAGGATCTGGGCCCACTGGCTGGCTTCCTGGTCCAGGCGCTGGCGCAGGCCGCGCAGGCCGACGCGCTGATGCATCCATTTTTCCAGGAAGGGCTTGGCGGTTTGCCACAGGTCCAGGTTGGGATCCAGTTCGCGCCCCATGCCTTCGACGTTGAGCAGGGTCTTCTGCAGCAGCACCAGCTGCGGCTGGATTTCCACGTTGAAGCGCCGCGAGGTCTGGAACAGGCGCAGCAGCACCTGCCCCAGGGATATTTCCGCCAGCGGCCGGTCGAAATACGGCTCGCAGACGGCTCGCACCGCACCCTCGAGTTCTTCTTCGCGCGTCGTGGGCGGCACCCACCCGGACTCGATGTGCAGCTGGGCAACCCGGCGGTAGTCGCGCCGGAAGAAGGCGAGGAAGTTCTGCGCCAGATAGTTCTTGTCGAATTCGGACAGCGAGCCGACGATGCCGAAATCCAGGGCGATGTAGCGCCCCAGGGTATCGGGATCGTCGGAGACGTAGATGTTGCCCGGGTGCATGTCGGCATGGAAAAAGCCGTCCGTGAACACCTGCATGAAAAAGATTTCCACGCCCTGGCGGGCCAGCAGCGGGATGTCCACACCCAGGGCGCGCAGGCGATCGACCTGGCTGACCGGCACGCCGCGCATGCGTTCCATGGTGAAGACCTGGCTGGCGCAGTATTCCCAGACGACTTCCGGCACGCGCAGCAGGTGGGCCCGGCCGGTGTCGGGGCCGAAATTGCGCCGCAGCTGGCTGCAGTTCGCGGCTTCGCGGATCAGGTCGAGTTCGTCGTGCAGGTATTTGTCGAATTCGGCCACGACCTCGCGTGGCTTCAGGCGCCGCCCGTCGGGTGCCAGCCGCTCGACCAGCCCTGCCAGCGTGCGCAGCAGCTTGAGATCGCGCTCGATGGCTTCGCGCATGCCCGGGCGCAGGACCTTGACGGCGACCTCGCGGCCGTCGTGCAGCACGGCGAAATGCACCTGGGCGATCGAGGCCGAGGCCACGGGATCGCGCTCGAACCGGGCGAACAAGTCCTGCGGCGCCTTGCCCAGGGACTCATGGATGATGTCGGCGGCCTGATCGGACGGGAACGGCGGCACGCGATCCTGGAGCCGCGCCAGTTCGTCGGCGATATCCTGGGGCACCAGGTCGCGGCGCGTGGACAGGACCTGGCCGAATTTCACGTAGATCGGCCCCAGGGTTTCAAGGGCCAGCCGCAGGCGCTCGCCGCGCGCGCGGCGCGGGCGGCGGCCCAGGCAGGCGATCTTCAGCAGCGCATGCGCCCAGGGATGCTGGATGCCGGACAGGACCAGTTCGTCGAGCCGGTAGCGCAGGCCGATCCACAGAATGTAGACCAGGCGCAGGAACGTCAGCATGTCCCGCCCTCCAGCCGGCGCAGGCGCGCATCGAGACGCTCCAGCCGGGATTCGAGCGCCTGGCGTTCCGATACCCAGGCCTGGAAGTCCGTGCCGCGGATGCCCAGGCCGGATTCCTCGCCCAGGTATTCCGAGATGTTGTCCTGCGCGCGGCGCACGGCCTGCCGCAGGCCGCCTGCAAATTCGCGTGCACCCCGAGTCAGGCGGACTGCCGCCACGTCGCCGACGACGCGCGACAGGTCGTCTTCCATGTCCCAGCGCAGGCCGCGGGCCAGGTCGGACACCAGGTGGGCCAGCCCGGCATCGCCCTGGATACGGGCCAGGCCCGTGACCCCCGCCAGCCCTTCGCTGCGCCAGGCGCCGGGCAGATCGCGGCGGCGCTCCGGCGGGATGGACAGCACCACGTCGGGCACCACGGCCCGGTCGCAGGGCCGCAGCGAACCGTCGGATGCGATCGCGCATTGCAGCGTCCAGGGCTCGCCGCCCGTCAGCCGCAGCGATTTGCCGGCGTGGGCCGCCAGCCGTTCGCGCGCCCAGGGTTCTCGGTGCAGCAGCGCATTCAGCCCCCGGAGCAGGACATCGGAAGGAGCGGGAAAGGGAAAGGGAAGAGGCATGATCATGAACGACGGGGCCGCGGGTGCGCCGGATCGGGCGCAGGCCCCAGTTTACCGGTTTTGCACCCCCTGCACGCAGGCCGCAGGATGCGTGCGCACCCGGCCCGCGGCCTTTTGCGCATGCCGGAATGCAGGCGGCCGCCCTCCCCGGCAAGGGGTGGGCGGCCGCACGAGCCGCTCGGGCGTGGATCAGCGCGCGTTGGTCTGCTGGATGCCGGCCAGCAGCCAGCCTGCGCCGTCGGCCTTGTACAGGTTCCAGACCTCTTCGAAGTGGAAGGCCTCGGCCCCGGCCGATTCGCGCAGCATGCCGGAATAGCGCACGCTGGCCAGGTGGCCGCCAGCCACGGTCTCGATCCCCAGCAGCTCGGCATTGAGCAGCACGACTTCGGTGCGGTTGCCTTCTTCGGGACTGGGCAGGCGCGGAGTGATTTCAGCCAGCAGGTCATCGGTCAGGAATTCACGCAGGCCGTCGCGGTTGCCCGTATCCCACAGGGACTGCACATGGACGAACTGCTGCTTGGCCTGGTCCAGGAAGACAGGCACGTCGAAACCGGCCGGGATGAACCAGGACGGATCCTGGACCTGGACGGACGGCGCGGCCTCGATCACCGGGGCGCCGCTGGCCGCGGGCTCGGACGCCGGGCGCTCCGTCATGCCGAAGCCCCGATCCTGGGGTGCCGACTGGCGATAGGTATTGCCCGGCGCGGCGCCGGCCGTGGCCAGCGGGCGCTGGCCGCCCCGCAGGCGGCGCACCAGGAACATGACGGCAAAGACCACGAGGCCGATCAGCAGGGCGCTGGAGAGGAATTCCAGGAAGGCGCCGGACAGCCCCAGGCTGGACAGCAGCGCGGCAATGCCCAGGCCGGCGGCGATGCCGGCGATGGGGCCCAGCCAGCGGGACATGCCCGACTTGGCCGCTGTGCCCGCGGCCGCCGTGCCTGCCGCCGCACCGGCTGCCGGCGCCGTGGCGCGCTGGGTGGTCTGCGCGGCCGGCGGCGTCACGGCCTGGCGCTGCTTGATGACGTTGGTCGACTGGCGGCCGAAGCTCATGCCGCCGCCCATGCGGCGAGCATGCGCATCCTGGGTCACGGCCAGCAGGGACAGGGCCGCCATCAGCAACAGCGCGGCGGCAGCCCAGCGGGGTAGACGAAGGTTCATGGAGTCTCCTGGTATGGCAGGGCCGGAACGCATGCCGGCAACCTGACAGAAAGCTGAATGAACGTGAAAGTTACCACAGATCGTTCAAGCCCGCAGCGTGGAAACATCTGCTCGCAATGAGATGACCGAAGGCCGCCCACGGGCGGCCTTCGGCTGGCGCGACAAGAAGAACGCCGCGCCGGACGGCGCAGCGAAATGGATCAGCCGAGCCGGACGCCTTCGTGCAGCGCGACCACGCCGGCCGTCATGTTGAAGAACTGCACCCGGTCCAGCCCCGCTTCGCGCATCATGCCGGCCAGGGTTTCCTGGTCCGGGTGCATGCGGATGGACTCGGCCAGATAACGGTAGCTGGCCTCGTCTCCGGCCACCAGCTGGCCCATTTTCGGCAGGACGTTGAAGGAATACCAGTCGTAGGCGGGCGCCAGCGCGGGCGCCACGCGGGAAAATTCCAGCACCAGCAGCTTGCCGCCCGGTTTCAGCACACGACGCATTTCAGCCAGGGCACGATCCTTGTGCGTCATGTTGCGCAAGCCGAACGCCACCGACACCCGGTCGAAATACCGGTCGGGGAACGGCAGGCATTCGGCGTCGCAGACCGATACCGGCACCACCACGCCGCGGTCCAGCAGGCGATCGCGGCCCACGCGCAGCATGGAGTCGTTGATGTCGGTCAGCCAGACTTCGCCTTCGGGGCCGGCGCGGCGGGCAAAGGCGCGCGCCAGGTCGCCGGTGCCCCCGGCGATGTCCAGCACGCGCATGCCCGGGCGTACCTGGGCGCGGCCGATGGTGAAGGCTTTCCAGATGCGGTGCAGTCCGGCCGACATCAGGTCGTTCATCAGGTCATAGCGCGAAGCCACCGAATGGAAGACTTCGGCCACGCGGCGGGCCTTTTCCGATTCCTGGACGGTCTCGAAGCCGAAATGCGTCTGCTGACCCTGGCCGGCGCCGGGTGCGGATGTGCGGGATGTACTCATGATCCGCGTATCGTACCGCATCGGACCTCGTCGACGGCGAAAAACCCGTCACGGAATCCGCCATGTGACAGCGTCACATCAATGAAATAATGCGACCGTAAGATGACAACCGTGCCGGAACGCGTTGCCCGCGGCCGGAACGGCGAGACCCCAGCCCGGCCTCGCCGCCTTGCGAGACTTCCCCCATGCCCGCCACCATCCTGCTCATCGAAGACGAACCTGCCATCCGGGAACTGCTGTCAGTCAATCTGCAGCACGCCGGCTACAGCGTGCGCACCGCCCCGGACGCGCACCAGGCGCTGGAGCAGATCCAGCGTGTCCTGCCCGACCTGATCCTGCTCGACTGGATGCTGCCCGACCAGCCCGGCATCCGCCTGGCCCGCCAGCTGCGCAGCGATACCCGCACCCGCGACATCCCGCTGATCATGCTGACCGCCCGCAGCGCCGAGCAGGACAAGGTGGACGGACTGGAGGCCGGGGCCGACGACTACATCACCAAGCCTTTCTCTCCGCGCGAACTGCTGGCGCGCATCAAGTCCCTGCTGCGCCGGCGCGCGCCGCAACACACACCGGATCCGATCGAGGCCGGCGGACTGCGGCTGGAGCCGGATTCCCGGCGCGTGTCGGGCAACGGCCAGATCCTGCCCATGGGGCCCACCGAATTCCGCCTGCTACACTTTCTCATGACCCATGCAGAGCGCGTGTACAGCCGAGGCCAGTTGCTGGACCAGGTCTGGGGCGACCACGTCTTCGTCGAAGAGCGCACGGTCGACGTCCACATCCGTCGCCTGCGCAAGGCCTTGTCTCCCGCTGGCCTGGACGGCGTCATCCAGACCGCACGCGGGGCGGGCTACTGTTTCAGCACCACACATTCGCAATGAGCAAAACCCTCGTTTCCATCGCGCTCTGGGCGCTGGGCGGCTGGCTGCTGGGCGCCTGGCTGGGGGCCGCCACCGGCTGGGCCGTCTTCGCCCTGGGCCTGCTGCTGATGGTGCTGATCAGCGGCCTGCAGTTGTCGCGCATCGCCCGCTGGGTACGCGCCATCGACGAGCCGCCGCCGCCCTCGGTCGGCCCCTGGGACGAAATCCTGGCGCCCATCTACCGCAAGCTGAAGCAGAACCGCCTGGACCTGCAGGACCGCACGCGCAGCTTCCACCGCGCCCTGCTGGCTGCCGAGGCCCTGCCCGACGGCGCGCTGACACTGGATGCCGGGAAATCGCTGCAGTGGTGCAACCAGGCGGCGGCCGGCCACCTGGGCCTGGACCTGGACAGGGACCGCGGACACAGCATCCTGAACATCGTGCGCGCGCCGGAATTCGCCCGCTACGCCAGCCAGGACGCCTGGGACCGCCCCCTGATCCTGCACCTGGGGCACGGCAGCCAGGCCCGCACCCTGTCGCTGCACCTGGCCCCCTATGGCGTGGGCCAGTTCCTGATGGTCACGCGCGACATCACCCAGATCGAGCGGCTGGAAAACACCCGCAAGGACTTCGTCGCCAACGTATCCCACGAACTGCGCACGCCCCTGACCGTCCTGTCGGGCTTCGTCGAGACCCTGCAGGACATGCCCGGCGACGCCCTGACCGAAGAACAGCGCCGCCACTACCTGGACCTGATGGCCCAGCAGGCCCGCAACATGCAGGCCCTGGTCGCCGACCTGCTGACGCTGTCCTCGCTGGAATCGAGCCCCAACCGGGAAGGCACCCCTGTTTCGGTCACGGCCCTGGTGCGCACCGCCCTGGCCCAGGCGCAGGCTTTGTCAGGAGGACAGCATGCCTTCGACACCAATCTGGACGAGACCCTGCACATCCGCGGCCAGGACACCGAGCTGGCCTCGGCGATCGGCAACCTGCTGACCAATGCCGTCCGCTATACACCGGCGGGCGGCGCCATCACGGTCTCGTGGGAACCGACCCCGGACGGGGGCGCCGCCTACCGGGTCCGGGACACCGGCATCGGCATCGCGCCAGACGACATCCCCCGCCTGACGGAACGCTTCTTCCGGGTGGACAGGGGCCGTTCGCGCGCCACGGGCGGCACGGGACTGGGCCTGGCCATCGCCAAGCACGTTGCCATGCGCCATGAAGCCGTGCTGGACATCCGGAGCACCCCGGGGGAAGGCAGCCTCTTCAGCATCCTGTTTCCGCCGGCGCGGGTCTGCCCGCCCGACGCCCCTGCGGCACCGGCCTAGCCCCCATCGGCGTCCCGCGACGCCTGATTCGGACGGACCCGCCACGGCGGTGCGGCAACAGCAGCCGCGCGGTTACAGGAACAGGCGGTAAGCCGGATTGTCGGTTTCGTTCCAGCACGGATAGCCGAGCGTGGACAGGAATTCCTTGAAGGCCTTCTTGTCGGCGGGCGGCACCTGGATGCCCACCAGGATGCGCCCGTAGTCGTCGCCCTGGTTGCGGTAATGGAACAGGCTGATGTTCCAGTCCGGATTCATGGCCCCCAGGAACTTCATCAGGGCGCCGGGGCGCTCGGGGAATTCGAAGCGGTACAGCACTTCGTTTTCGGCCAGGCCCGAACGCCCGCCCACCATGTAGCGCAGGTGGGTCTTGGCCATTTCGTTGCTGGTCAGGTCCAGGGTGGGGAAATCCAGCTTGCGGAAATGCGCCGCCAGCTTCTCGATTTCGGATTCCGAGCGGATCTGCAGGCCGACATAGACATGCGCCAGTTCGGCATCGGAAATCCGGTAGTTGAATTCGGTGACGGCACGCTGCCCAACGGCTTCGCACAGGCGCAGGAAACTGCCCCGCTTTTCCGGCAGCGTGATGGCGAACAGGGCCTCGCGCGCCTCGCCGACGTCGGCACGCTCGGCCACGAACCGCAGGCGATCGAAATTCATGTTCGCGCCGCACGTGATGGCCACCAGGGTCTTGCCCTTCCATTTGTTCTGGGCGGCATAGCGCTTGGCCCCGGCCAGCGCCAGGGCGCCGGCCGGCTCCAGCACGCTGCGCGTATCCTGGAACACGTCCTTGATCCCCGCGCAGACGGCATCGGTGTCGACGGTGACGAAATCGTCCACGTATTCGCGCACCAGGCGGAAGGTTTCCTGGCCCACCTGCTTGACCGCGGTACCGTCGGAGAACAGCCCCACGTCGGCGAGCCGGACCCGGCGCCCGGCCTGGACGCTGCGCACCATGGCGTCGGAATCCACGGTCTGCACGCCGATGACCTTGATTTCCGGGCGCAGCTGCTTGATATAGGCAGCCACCCCCGCGATCAGCCCGCCGCCGCCGATGGCAACGAAGATCGCGTCGATGGGACCGGGGTGCTGGCGCAGGATTTCCATGCCCACGGTGCCCTGGCCGGCGATCACATCGGGATCGTCGAAGGGGTGCACGAACGTCAGGCCGTCGCGGGCCTGCAGTTCGGCGGCGTGCTCGGCCGCATCGGTGAAGCTGTCGCCGAACAGCACGACTTCGCCGCCCAGGGCGCGCACGGCGTCGATCTTGACCTGGGGCGTGGTCACGGGCATGACGATCACCGCCCGACACTTCAGGCGGCTGGCCGCCAGCGCGACCCCCTGGGCATGATTGCCGGCCGACGCGGCAATGACGCCGCGCCGCAACTCATCCTGGCTCAGGTGGGCCATCTTGTTGTAAGCGCCGCGCAGCTTGAAGCTGAACACGGGCTGGGTGTCTTCCCGCTTGAGCAGCACGGTGTTACCGATCCGCTTCGAAATCCGGGGCGCCAGGTCCAGTGAAGTCTCGTGGGCGACGTCATAGACTTTGGACGTCAGGATGCGTTTCAGGTAATCGACGGACATGGCGCAGGCGCAATTGGACACGGAATCAAAAAGAATATCATAGGGCCGCGTCCCCCGATCCGCGCCCGGCGCAGCCCGCGCGCCGGCCAGGAGCCGATCCGCACACAGGCCGCAGGCTCGACAAACTTGGTGTCACGCCGTAAAGTTCTGTCACTCAAGACAGGCGGATTCCAGCGCCGTCCGCGCCGGACATGGATGGGAGAACCCTCTGATGACACTGCCCGCCAGGCAGGGCAGCCCCCGCAAGCCGCAGGTCCCCGACAGGATCGAACCACGGCTGCCCAGCCTGTCGCTCCTGCAACTGCTGATCCTGCTGGTCGGCATCGCAGCCATTATCCTGATCTGGATCGCCACCCTGCAGCGCGCCACCTTCGAGCGCGCCCAGGCCGTGGCCGCTGCCATGCGCTCCAATGCCAACCTGGCGATCGCACTGGAACAGCAGGTGACCCGCACCCTGAAAGAGGCCGAGCAGATTGCCGTCTTCGCCCGCCAGCAATACCTGCGCGAAGGCGCCGGCCTGGATCTGACGCGCTGGGCCCGGCACCGCATCATCCGGGACTCGGCCTTCACCATCCTCAGCATCGTCGACGAGACCGGCGCCATCGTCACCAGCACGCAAGGCCTCAGCCCCGTCAATTACGCCGACCGCGATTTCTTCACGCAGCAGCGCGACAACCCGCAAGACACCCTCTACCTGGACCACCCCGTGCTGGGCCGGATCTCGAACCAGTGGCGCATTCCCATGTCCCTGCGCATCACCAGGCCGGACGGCGGTTTCGGCGGCGTGGTGGTCCTGTCGGTGGATCCGGCCAACCTCGCCACGCTCTACGGCGGCATTCGCCCGGGTCCCTCCGACATGCTGGAAATCGCCGGGCTGGATGGCGTCCTGCGCAGCCGCCTGATCGGTGAGCACACCACCTACGGCCTGGATGCCGGCAAGCATCCCTGGAACCTGCGCCAGGCCACCCAGCCGGAAGGCTCGTTCGTGGACGACGGCAATTCCATCGACGGCATCACCCGCATCATCAGCTACCGGACGATGGACAGCTATCCGCTGATGATCACGGTCGGCACGAACTACGCCGAGGTCCTGCGGCCCGTCCGGCAGCGCCGCACCACCTACCTGATCCTGGCAGGCAGCGCCACGGCCGCCCTGCTCGCCCTCGCCGCCCTGTTCCTTTTCGTGTCGCTGCGCCAGCGCGCGGCCACCGAGGCCCTGGAAGCCAACGAGGCCCTGTTCCGCGCCACGTTCCATCAGGCGGCCATGGGCATCGCCCGCATTGCGCCCGACGGCCGCTTCCTGGAAGTCAACGAAAAGTTCTGCCGCATGCTGGGCTACGACACGCCCGAGATGCTCGAACGAACCCTGTTCGACCTGGTCGCACCGGGCGACCGGGACAAGACCCGCGCCTTCCTGAAAGGCCGGCTGACGGCGCACTTCCTGGGCCCCCCGCCCGAAATCGAGAAGCCCTACCGACGCCGCGACGGCAGCACGCTCTGGGTCTGCGAGGCCCTGAGCGTCGTGCGCGATGCGGCGGGCATGCCGGATTTCCTGGTGGCCGTCGTGCAAGACATCACGGCGCGCAAGAACCTGGAAACCCGCCTGTCGCACGATGCCCTGCACGACTCGCTGACCGGCCTGCCCAATCGCGTCATGTTCCAGGACCGCTGCGCCCGGGCCCTCGAGGCGGCGAACCGACACAACGGCCTGGCGGCCGTGCTGTACCTGGACCTGGACGGCTTCAAGGAAGTCAACGACAGCCATGGCCACACGATCGGCGACATCCTGCTGCAGCAGGTGGCCCGCCGGCTGGAGCACTGCGTTCGCGCCGATTCCGAGGACACCGTGTCCCGCTTCGGCGGCGACGAGTTCGGCATCGTCCTGTCGGGCCTGGACAGCCTCGAAGGCTGCGAACGGGTTGCCCGCACGATCCTCGAAGCCCTGTCCCAGCCCTTCGACCTGACCGATGACATCCAGGTACATGTCCACGCCAGCATCGGCGCGGCAATCCACCCCCGGCACGGCCAGGACCCGGATACCCTGGTGGCCCACGCCGACGCCGCCATGTACGCCGCCAAGCAATCCGGCAAGAACCGCTTTCGCTGGGAACCCCTGCCCACTGCGCAGACTGACCGGGCGGCTCCGACGGTACGGCCGTAGCCGGCCCGGCCGGGCTACACTCCACCACCATGGAAGCCTGGCTGCAATCCTCGATCCACACTCTGCTGGCCCTGTTCGCGCTGCCCCGGATCGGGCTGCCCGCGGTGTTCCTCGTCAGCCTGGTGTCGGCCACGCTGCTCCCGATGGGATCGGAGCCGGCCGTCTTCGCCTACGTGCAGATCGCCCCCGCCATGTTCTGGCCCGCCGTCCTGGTCGCCACCGCGGGCAACACGCTCGGAGGCGCCATCAGCTACGCCATGGGCGCTGGCGCGGAGGCCGCCTGGCACCGCTGGCGGGCCCGGCAGGCAGCCGATCACGGCGACCCGCCCACCCCGCCTTCCGGCTGCGCCCCATCCGATCCGGTCCCCGATGACGCAACGCCGTCCCGCCCGGCGGCGCCGCCGGCAAGCCACGCCTCGCCCGGCGGCCGCTGGCATGCGCTGTCCGCCCGATGGTTCCACCGCTTCGGGCCACCCACGCTGCTGCTGTCCTGGCTACCCGTCGTCGGCGACCCGCTGTGCGCCGTGGCCGGCTGGCTGCGCCTGCCCTTCTGGCCCTGCGTGTTCTATATGGCCGTCGGCAAATGCCTGCGCTACGTCGTCATGACGGCCGCCCTGCTGCACGCCTGGCCGTGGGTCAGCGGCTGGCTGTGAGCGGCGTGCCCCTTCGCCTCACGAGGCGCAAAGAACCCGCCGCAATAAGCTCATACGGAAACGCGGGTGTTTTGCCCTTAAACTAGGGGATTGCCCCTTTTCACTTCAGGGGCACCGATACCCATCGACACCTTCATGAACGCCCCTGTCGCCCGCGAACTGCTCGCATCCCCCCAGGCGCCGCGCCTGCGCGAAATCCCCTACAACTACACCTCATGGTCGGACCGCGAAATCGTCTGCCGGCTGCTGGGCGAGGAATCCTGGCGGCTGCTGTCCGAACTCCGCTCGCAGCGGCGCACGGGCCGCTCGGCCCGGATGCTGTTCGAGGTGCTGGGCGACATCTGGGTGGTGCTGCGCAACCCCTACCTGCAGGACGACCTGCTGGATGACCCGAAGCGCCGCCACCTGCTGATCGAGGCCCTGAACCACCGGCTGGCCGAGATCGACCACCGCCGCGACGACGACCACGGCCCGCGCGACGCACAGGTCCAGAAGCTGCTGGCAGCCGCAAGGACCGCCGTGGCCGACTTCGAGGCCCGGTTCGTGGAAACGGCCGAACTGCGCCATGCCGCCCTGAAGAAACTGTCCCGCCTGACCCGGCGCGACAACATCCGCTTCGACGGCCTGTCGCGCGTCTCACACGTCACCGACGCCACCGACTGGCGCGTGGAATACCCCTTCGTCGTGCTGATGCCCGACACCGAGGACGAAATCGCCGTCCTGGTGCGCGCCTGCATCCGCCTGGGCCTGACCATCATCCCGCGCGGCGGCGGCACCGGCTACACCGGCGGCGCCATCCCCCTGTCGTGGCGGTCGGTGGTCATCAACACAGAAAAGCTGGATGCCATCGGCCCGGTCGAAACCGTCGCCCTGCCGGGTGTCGGGCAGCCCGTCCACACCATCCTGACCGGCGCCGGCGTGGTGACGCGCCGCGTGGCCGAAGCGGCCGAGGCCGCCGGGCGCGTCTTCGCCGTGGACCCGACATCGGCCGACGCCTCCTGCGTGGGCGGCAACGTTGCCATGAATGCCGGGGGCAAGAAGGCCGTGCTCTGGGGCACGGCCCTGGACAACCTGGCCTGGTGGCGCATGGTGGACCCCGAGGGCAATTGGCTGGAAGTCACCCGGCTGGACCACAACCTGGGCAAGATCCACGAGGTCGACGAGGCCCGCTTCGAGCTCAAGTGGTTCGACGGCGCCCGCAAGCCCGGACAGGCGCTGCTCAAGACCGAGATCCTGACCATCGAAGGCCGGCGCTTCCGCAAGGCCGGGCTGGGCAAGGACGTCACCGACAAGTTCCTCGCCGGCCTGCCCGGCGTGCAGAAGGAAGGCTGCGACGGCCTGATCACGGCCGCGCGCTGGATCCTGCATCGCATGCCGACGCACACACGCACGGTCTGCATGGAATTCTTCGGCCAGGCGCGCCAGGCCGTGCCGTCCATCGTCGAGGTCAAGAACTACCTGGACACCCGGGGCCGCGCCCAGGGGGTGCTGCTGGCGGGCCTGGAGCACCTGGACGAGCGCTATCTGCGCGCCGTCGGCTACGCCACCAAGAGCAAGCGCGGCACGCTGCCCAAGATGGTCCTGATCGGCGACATCGTCGGCGATGACGAGCACGCTGTGGCCCTGGCGGCCAGCGAGGTCGTGCGCATCGCCAACTCGCGCCACGGCGAAGGATTCATCGCCGCCAGCCCGGAAGCCCGCAAGAAATTCTGGCTGGACCGCGCCCGCACCGCCGCCATCGCCCGCCACACGAACGCCTTCAAGATCAACGAGGACGTGGTGATCCCGCTGGCGCGCATGGGCGAATACACCGATGCCATCGAACGCATCAACATCGAGCTGTCGACCCGCAACAAACTGCGCCTGGTGGACGCGCTGGAAGCCTACCTGGACGGCGACCTGCCGATCGGCAAGGCCGAAGACCCCGACGATGCCGAGCACACGCGCGATGTCATCCTGTCCGACCGCCGCCGCGACGCCCTGGACACCCTGACCGCCGTGCGCCGCCGCTGGGCCTGGCTGCTGGATCACCTGGACGCCCCGCTGGCCGGCAGCCTGGGCACCCTGGCCGATCTGGGCCTGGGCAGCCGCATCCCCGAACTGGAAGAGCGCCTGGCGGCCCAGCCGGACGCGCGCATCATCGATCTGGTCCAGGACCACACCCTGCGGATCTCCTGGAAAACCGATATCCGCGGCGCCATGGAACGCCACTTCGCCGGCGCCGAATGCGCCGCGATCCTGGCCGGACTGCAGGCCACCCACGACCGCATCCTGAAAAGCCGGGTCTTCGTCGCCCTGCACATGCACGCGGGCGACGGCAACGTCCACACCAACATCCCCGTCAACTCCGACGACTACGAGATGCTGCGCGAGGCCAACGACGCCGTGGCCCGCATCATGGGCATCGCCCGCGACCTGGACGGCGTGATTTCGGGCGAGCACGGCATCGGCCTGACGAAATACGAATTCCTCAGCGAGGCCGAACTGGCCCCCTTCCAGGAATACAAGCGCCGCATCGACCCGGAGGGCCGCTTCAACGCCGGCAAGCTGATGCCCGGAGCCGACCTGACGCGCGCGTGGACGCCCAGCTTCAACCTGCTGGGCTACGAATCCCTGATCATGCAGCGCACCGAGATCGGCGCCATCTCCAACGCCATCAAGGATTGCCTGCGCTGCGGCAAGTGCAAGCCCGTCTGCGCCACCCACGTGCCGCGCGCCAACCTGCTCTATTCGCCACGCAACAAGATCCTGGCGACCTCGCTGCTGATCGAGGCCTTCCTGTACGAGGAACAGACCCGGCGCGGCGTCAGCATCCGCCACTGGGAGGAATTCGAGGACGTCGGCGATCACTGCACACTGTGCCACAAGTGCTTCAACCCCTGCCCGGTGGACATCGATTTCGGCGACGTATCCATGGAAATGCGCGCCCTGCTTCGCCGCATGGGGAAAAAGTCCTTCAACCCCGGCACGGCGGCTTCGATGTTCTTCCTGAACGCGAAGGATCCGCGCGTCATCAAGGCCACCCGCACCGCCATGATCGGCATGGGCTACAAGGCCCAGCGCCTGGCCCACGACTTGCTGGCGCCCGTGACGAAAAAACAGGTGGCGCAGCCACCCGCCACAGTGGGCAAGGCCCCGGTGCGCGAGCAGGTGATCCACTTCGTCAACAAGAAGATGCCCGGCGGCCTGCCCAAGCAGACCGCCCGCAAGCTGCTGGACATCGAGGACCCGCACATCATCCCGATCATCCGCGACCCGGCCGCCACCGCCCCCGACAGCGAGGCGGTGTTCTATTTCCCGGGTTGCGGATCCGAGCGCCTGTTTTCCCAGGTGGGCCTGGCGACACAGGCGATGCTGTGGCACGTGGGCGTGCAGACCGTGCTGCCCCCCGGCTACCTATGCTGCGGATATCCGCAGCGCGGCAATGGCCTGGCCGACAAGGCCGAGCAGATGGTCACGGACAACCGCGTGCTGTTCCACCGCATGGCCACGACGCTGAACTACCTGGATATCAAGACCGTGGTGGTCAGTTGCGGCACCTGCTACGACCAGCTCGAAAGCTACCAGTTCGACAAGATCTTCCCCGGTTGCCGGCTGATCGACATCCACGAATACCTGCTGGAAAAGGGCGTGGACATCGCCGGCGTGCAGGGCGTGCGCTACATCTACCACGACCCCTGCCACACGCCCATGAAGCAGCAGGATCCGATGAAGACGGTCAAGTCGCTGCTGGGCGCGGACAACGCCATCAAGACCGACCGCTGCTGCGGCGAGTCCGGCACGCTGGCCGTCTCGCGGCCCGACATCTCCACCCAGATCCGCTTCCGCAAGCAGGAGGAACTGGCAAAGAACACGGCGGCGATCCGCGCCGATGGATTCCAGGGCGAAGTGAAGATGGTGACGTCCTGTCCGTCCTGCCTGCAGGGCCTGGCGCGCTACGAGCAGGACACGGGGCTGTCGGCCGACTACATCGTGGTCGAGATGGCCCGGCACCTGCTGGGCGAGAACTGGATGCCGGATTACGTGAAGGCCGCCAACGCGGGCGGCATCGAGCGGGTGCTGGTGTAACCGGGCACCGTGGCCGCTTCGCCACGCGGGAGCACCACGGCTGGATAACCACTTTTTCAGAGTGGGTATTGGCAAATGATCAAAATTGATCTAAATTTGTTTTTGCTCTGAATTTTCAGAAAATACTGAAATCACAAGAACAAACGAATACCATGCCGCTCTCTTCACAATCCGAGCGCTTCATCCTGCACTTCGGCGAAATGGGCAGCCGCTGGGGCGTGAACCGTACCGTCGGTCAGATCTACGCACTCCTGTTCATCGCGCCGCATCCCCTGCACGCGGACGAAATCGCCGAAACACTGAAATTCTCGCGATCCAACGTCAGCATGGGACTCAAGGAGCTGCAATCATGGCGCCTGGTCCGCCAGGCGAACCGCGTCGGCGACCGGCGCGATTACTACGAATCACTGGGCGATGTCTGGGAAATCTTCCGCGTCCTCATGGAAGAAAAACGCAGGCGGGAGATCGATCCGACCCTCAGCCTGCTGCGCGACATGCTCCTTGAGGAACCCAAAAGCGAGGACGAGGCCCAGGCCCGCCAGCGCATGCAGTCCATGCTGGAGCTGATCGAACTGTCCACCGACTGGTTCGACGAGGTCCAGCGCCTTCCGCCAGAAACCCTGCAAAACCTGATGCGGCTCGGCGCCCGGGTCCAGAAGGTGCTCGATTTCGCCGGCAAGCTTCGCAGTCCCAAACCCTCGGGGAATCCATCATGATCGACTTCGACGTCGTCAACCTGTCGCGGTTCCAGTTCGCCGCCACCGCCCTGTATCACTTCCTGTTCGTGCCGCTCACGCTGGGCCTGTCCTTCCTGCTGGCGATCATGGAAAGCGTCTACGTCATGACCGGCCGCGCAATCTGGAAGCGCATGACGATGTTCTGGGGCTCGCTGTTCGGCATCAATTTCGCGCTCGGCGTGGCTACCGGCATCGTGATGGAGTTCCAGTTCGGCATGAACTGGTCCTACTACAGCCACTACGTCGGCGACATCTTCGGTGCGCCGCTGGCCATCGAGGGCCTGATGGCCTTCTTCCTCGAAGCCACGTTCGTCGGCCTGTTCTTCTTCGGCTGGGACAGACTGTCCAAGCTCGGCCATCTCGTCGTGACCTGGCTCGTCGCGTTGGGCACGAATCTTTCCGCCCTGTGGATCCTGATCGCCAACGGCTGGATGCAGAATCCCGTCGGCGCAGTGTTCAACCCCGACACCATGCGCATGGAAATGACCGACTTCGCCGCCGTGCTGTTCAACCCGGTGGCCCAGGCCAAGTTCGTGCATACCGTCAGCGCCGGCTACACCGCGGGCGCCATGTTCGTCATGGCGATCAGCGCCTGGTACCTGCTGCGCAAGCGGCACATCGACCTGGCCAAGCGCTCGATGGTCGTGGCCGCAAGCTTCGGCCTGGCCGCGTCGCTGTCCGTGGTCGTGCTGGGCGACGAGAGCGGCTACCTGACCACCGAGCACCAGAAAATGAAGATCGCGGCCATGGAATCCATGTGGCAGACGGAGCCCCCGCCCGCCAGCTTCAATCTGATCGCCATCCCCAATCAGGCGGAACGCAAGAATGATTTCGCCCTGGAGATCCCCTACGTGATGGGCATCATCGGCACGCGCTCGCTCACGACGCCCCTGCTGGGCATCAACGAACTGGTTGCACGGGCCGAGACGCGCGTGCGCAACGGCATCGTTGCCTACGAAACCCTGCGCCACATCCGCGCCCACCCGGACGATCAGGCCGCCCGCAAGCGTTTCGAGGAAATCTGGCCCGATCTCGGCTACGGGCTGCTGCTCAAGCGCTATACACAGGATCTCTCCAAGGCGACAGACGACCAGATCCGCCAGGCGGCGTTCGACACCGTCCCGAACGTGGCGCCCCTGTTCTGGACATTCCGCATCATGGTGACCGTCGGCTTTTATCTGATCCTGTTCTTCGCCACCGCCTTCCTGCTCGCTTCGCGCGGACGCCTGGACGTCAGTCCCCGGATGCTGAAGATCGCGCTCTGGAGCCTTCCCCTACCCTGGGTGGCCATCGAATGCGGCTGGCTCGTGGCCGAATACGGCCGCCAGCCCTGGGTCATCGAAGGCGTGCTGCCCACCTACTACGCGGCCTCCGGTCTGACACTCACGGACCTGGCCATCAGTCTGGCGGTCTTCCTGGTGCTGTACACCGCACTGCTGGTCATCGGCGTGAAAGTCATGCTGCGTGCCATCCGGAAGGGCCCCGGAGATGCGAGCGACCCTCTGGATCCAGCGGCACCCGGCGTGCCCGGACGGATTCCCCTGCAGGCCTGAACGGGAGAGCACAATGGAAACCTTGATTCCTCTGGACTATGGCACGCTGCGCGTGATCTGGTGGGCCCTGCTGGGCGCCCTGCTGATCGGCTTCGCAATCATGGACGGCTTCGATCTGGGCGTGGCCGCGCTGCTGCCCCTGGTCGCTCACACCGACGCCGAGCGACGCGTGGCGCTGAACCTCGTCGGTCCGGTCTGGGAAGGCAATCAGGTCTGGCTGATCGCGGCGGGCGGTGCCATCTTCGCCGCCTGGCCACTCCTGTACGCGGCATCCTTCTCGGGCTTCTATCTCGCCATGATGCTGGCACTGCTGGCACTGATCCTGCGACCGGTCGGCTTCAAGTACCGCAGCAAGCTCGAAAACCCGCGCTGGCGCGGCAGCTGGGACGCCGCGCTATGCTTTTCCGGAACCATCGCGGCCCTGGTGTTCGGTGTGGCCATGGGCAATGTGATCCTGGGCGTGCCTTCGGGATTCGACCCGGACACCATGCGCCCCGTCTACTCGGGCCACTTCTTCCAGTTGTTCACACCCTTCGCCCTGCTGGCGGGCGTCCTGAGCGTCACGCTGGTGGCCATGCATGGCGCCGCGCTGCTGGCCTGGCGCACGGAAGACAGGGTGGCCGCCCGGGCGCGTCGCTGGGGAGCGAGGGCGGCCCTGCTGTCGCTCGCGCTGTTCCTGATCGGGGGCTTCTGGGTGGCGTACGGCATCCAGGGCCATGCCATCACCAGCCTCGTCGACCCCGGCGCCCCCTCCAACCCGCTGACCAAGAGCGTCGCGCTGCAGACCGGCGGCTGGCTGCGCAATTTCACGATCTGGCCCGCGATGTGGCTCGCTCCGGCCGCCGGCGCGTGCGGGGCACTGCTCACGGCCATCCTGCTGTCCATCGGCCGCGCCGGCCTCCTGTCGTTCCTGGCTTCATCCGCCTCGTTCGCCGGCGTGATCCTGACCGCGGGCTTCGCGCTGTTTCCCTTCATCCTGCCCTCATCGAGCCAGCCTGCGGCGGGGCTGACCGTCTGGGACGCGTCATCCAGCCATCTGACCCTGTGGATCATGCTGCTCGCGACCCTGATCCTGCTGCCCATCGTCACCGCCTATACCGCCTGGGTCTACCGCGTCATGCGGGGCAAGGTCACGGCGGAATCGATCGACACCGCCCCCCACGCTTATTGAGGAACCGGACATGTGGTATTTTTCTTGGATCCTGGGTCTGGGCCTGGCCTGCGCGTTCGGCATCCTGAATGCAATGTGGTTCGAACTGCGCGAGGGCCATGCGCACGCGCCGCCCATGCCGCCCCCGGACACCGAGTGAACGATCGCTCCAGCCTGGAATACGATCCGGCCATCGTCCAGCCCGCAACGCCGGGCCAGGCCCGATGGCTGCGGGATCTGGCGCGCCAGGCCCGGGTGCCACTGGCCCTGGCAGCGGCGGCCCCTCTGCTGGCCGGATGCCTGCTGGTCATCCAGTCCTGGCTGCTGGCGCACACCCTGGAAGCCGGATTCATCCAAAGGGTCGGCCGCGACGCCCTGCTGCAGCCGCTCGCCGGGATCGCCGCGCTGATCCTGGCCCGCGCGGCCCTGGCCTGGATGGCGGAACGGGCGGGCGCCCTTGCCGCCGAACGCATCAAACGCGCCGTCCGCCAGATGCTGATGCGCACGCTGCTGGCGGCCGGTCCCGCATGGACTCGGCGCCAGGCATCCGGCGAACTGGCGGGCGCGGTCGTTGAACAGACCGAAGCCCTGGACGGCTATTTTTCCCATTATCTGCCTTCCATGGCGGCCGCCCTTGTGCTGCCGATCGCATTTTCCCTCGTCGTCCTGCCCGTCGACCTCGTCGCCGGCCTCCTGCTGCTGGCGACCGCCCCGCTGATTCCGCTTTTCATGGCCCTGGTCGGCTGGGGCGCCGAGGCGGCCAGCCGGCGCCACCTGCGGACGTTCGCCCGCCTGTCGGGTTTCTTCGCCGACCGGCTGCGCGGCCTGTCCACCCTGAAATTGCACGGCCGGGCGCAGGCCGAATCGGAAACGGTCGCCCAGGCCAGCGATACGCTGCGCGACCGCACCCTGGCCGTCCTGCGCATCGCGTTCCTGTCCTCCGCCGTGCTGGAGTTCTTCGCCGCCCTGGGCGTGGCGGGTGTCGCCGTCTACATCGGCCTGAGCTACCTGGGCTACCTGGATCTGCGCACCCAGCCCCTGACGCTCCAGGCGGGATTCTTCTGCTTGCTGATGGCGCCGGAAGTCTACGCGCCCCTGCGCCAGTTCGCCGCCCACTATCACGACCGCGCGGCCGCGCGGGCCGCCGCCGTGCAGATCGAAGCGACCTTTGGCGCCCTGCCTCCCCTCGGCGCCGCGATGCCGCAACCGCCCGACGCCAGCCGGGACACGGATACCGAAGCCCCGCGCGGGGCCCCACAGGCATCGGGCCTGGCCGTGCAGGCGGGCCCATTGCGGCTGATTCTGCCGGAACGATCCAGGCCCGTCCTGGATGGGCTTTCCTTGTCGATCCAGCCGGGCGAGCACGTCGCCTTGCTGGGTGGCAGCGGTGTCGGCAAGACAACCCTGCTCGAAGTCCTGGCGCGGCTCCAGACCGCCGAAGGCCCCCTGAGACTCGATGGACGCCCGCTGGCCGAATGGCCGGAATCCAGGCTGCGCGAACGGGTCATCCTGATCGGCCAGCGCCCCTGTCTGCTCCAGGGCTCGATCGCAGACAACATCCGTCTCGGACGCCCCGAGGCAAGCGCCGCGGAGATCTCCCGCGCCGCGCAACGGGCCTGCGTGACCGAGTTTTCCCAACACATGCCTCACGGTCTGGACAGCCGGCTCGACCCGCGCGGACACGGCCTGTCTGGTGGGCAGGCGCAGCGCGTCGCCCTGGCTCGGCTGTACCTGCGCGCCCCCGGCCTGATCCTGCTCGACGAGCCCACCGCCCATCTGGACGAAGCCACGCGCAATGCCGTACTGGATGGGCTCCTGGATTTCGCGCGCGGCCGCACCCTGCTGCTCGTCACCCACTCCGTCGAGGTGGCGCGCCGGCTGCCGCGCCGCCTCCGGCTGGAGAACGGCCGCATCGGGGCGGCAACATGACAGCACCACACAACCCCGGCAGCCTGCCCACGGATGCGCAACAGGGCGACCGCCCGATGGGCCGAGGGCGCCTGCTGGCACAGATCTACCGGCGTCATTGGCCAAGCCTGGCCGCCACCGTGGCCCTGGCCCTGCTGACGGCGCTGGCCGGCGCGGGCCTGCTGGGCGTCGCCGGCTGGTTCCTGACCGGCGCGGCCCTGGCCGGAGCCGCCTCGGCGAGCGCGGCCCAGGCCTTCAACCTGTTCGCACCCTCGGCGCTGGTGCGCGGGTTCTCGTTCATCCGCATCGGCGCCCGCTACGCGGAACGCCTGGCCGGTCACACGGCGACCCTGCACCTGCTCGCGGAACTGCGCAGCACGCTTTTCCGAGCGCTGGCCCGGTTGTCGCCCCGTCAATTGGCCCGTTATCGCTCGGGCGACCTGGTGGCGCGCCTGACATCGGATGTCGATGCGCTCGATACCCTGTTCCTGACTCTGATGGCGCCGCTGCTGAGCGCCCTGCT
>Ga0164243_10003208_pt1 | contig 26337 bp, 25 predicted proteins | sample OricompcompostOP_FD_108781 | JGI IMG/M metagenome (GOLD analysis project Ga0164243, IMG submission 108781) | Organic Plus compost microbial communities from Emeryville, California, USA - Original compost - Organic plus compost (OP) | ecosystem: Engineered > Solid waste > Mixed feedstock >...
CGCCGCTTCAGCGGTCGGCTCGGCTCGGGATCGTCGATGGCGCTCGAGGTCTCGGTGCTCAACGAGCTGAAGGACGAGATCCACGACGAGCTGCGGCACGCGATGGGTGTCACGCGTGATGTGGATGCACGGTTGAATCGCATGGAGACGGCGCTGATCGAGGTCTCTCGCGCGCCGGAGGAAGTCTCCCGCTCGATCCGAGAGCGGGACGAGCGTCAGCAGCACGAGCTCGAGCGCCTGCAGCAGGAGCTCGGGATGATCCGCCTCACGGTCGGCACGTACGCGCAGCGTCGCGGCGAGGCCGTCGCCGATGTCTACGCGCATCTCGCGCGCGTCGAGGTGGCGCTCGCGGCGGTGATCAACCCGATGCTGCTGCCGGGCGAATCGCTCGCGCTGCCGACCGAGCTGATGCCGGAGGCGCTCTCCTGGAACACCTGGAGCGATGTCGGCGAGCGCGCATTCGCCTTCGGCAACGCGTTCAATCAGAACCGCTTCGTGCTCGACGAATCGGTCGCGACGCAGATCGAGGCGTTCATCGTGCGGCTGCGTCAGGTTCTGACGCGCGATGTCTACCCGGCGGTGCGTGACGGCAATCCGACCTCGTTCCAGATCGCCCAGATGCGTGGTGGTCTGAACGCGATCGTGCAGGACCTGCCGAACGTGCGACGTCTGCTGGAGTCGGCCTATCGCACGGGCAGCGAGGCCGCCTCGGCGCTGGCCGCGTCCACAACGGCGGCATCCGCTCCATCCGAGTCGGCGACGACCACGTCTCCGGAGGTATCCAACGGGGCGCGTCCGACGAGCGAGTCGGACGTGGTGACCGACACCGTGCCGCTCGCGGAGCACGGTCAGGGCGCGTAGCGCCTCCACGAAGTCGAGATCTCAACGGAGGACGGATCACCACGCGGTGATCCGTCCTTCGCGTTTCGGCTGGTCCTCAGGCGGGCGTACAATGGACGTATGCCATCGTCTCTCCGAAATCCCTTTAAAATCAACTTATATTGACCGGTGTTGGCACCACTGCTAGCTACACCGATAGCTAGTGAACTCAGCTTGACCATTTATCCGCCTCGGTGAAGGTTCCGAACTGCTCGAGTGCTGCACGCATCCCTCCGATGTCCGCATGCGTGTAAGTATCCAGCGTCGTCGCGATCGTTGCGTGACCAAGGATCGCCTGGACGATCTTGTCTGGCACGCGCATCGTCCCAAGCAATGTCGCAGTGCTATGCCGCAGATCATGAAAACGACGAGGCTGCTGGTCACGCTCTCGGACTGCAAGGATGTCCCCCCGCTCGAGGATGCGCGCAAACGCGGCGTACACGGTCGACTCGGAAAATGGCGTCCCGATGGTCGACGGAAACACAAGGTCAAGATCCACCCAACGCCGGCCAGCAAGCAAGCGATCTTCCAGCATTCGCCGTCGGTGATGCGCCAGCGACGCGGCGACCCAGTCCGGCATCGGCAGCATGCGACGACTGGACACCGTCTTGAGGGGACCAAAGGTCACGATGCCATGCTGGTTCTTCACCTGGAATCGGATACTGATTGTGCCCTCGCCGAAATCGACATCCGACCACCGCAGTCCCTGACACTCTCCCAAGCGGAGCCCAAGCGAGATCGCCGTAAAGAACAGCGTCTCGAGCCGCTCGCCCTTGATCGCGACAAGGAAGCGTCGCGCTTCATCGGCAGTGAACGGCCATCCCTCGAATGCATCCGTTGGAAGCGTGTCGGCGAGCGACGCGACGTTGCGAGCGACCACCTCATCCCGAACTGCGCGGCCAAGTGCAGTAGTCAATACGCGACGCATGTAGTTGACATTATGTGGAGTTTCCCCACTAGCGAGCTTGGCATTCAGGAAGTCGCGAACATGCCGAGGGCTGAGCTTCGTGAGCCGGTGGTGGCCAAGCCCTGGCTGCAGGTGGTTCACAACGAACCGGCGGTAGGTCTCGTACGTGGAATCCGAACGTCGGGGCCGAATATCCGACTCCAGCCACTGATCGAGATATGACCGCACCGTGATGGACTCCTGGGTCGTCCCACCCCCAGCGTCCATACGGACCTTCTCCTGCGCCAACCAGCGCAGTCCTTCGGTCTTGGTGCGGACGCGATGAGTCTTGCGCTTCTGCTTCCCGTCGAGGGTATGGCCTGTCGTGATCGCGGCAACCCAACCACCGCTCTTGACGGGATAGACGCTCCCGTACCCCGGAGACCTACGCCTTGCCATACTCACCATCCTGCGTGCGCTACGTCATTTCGCCCAAGTGCGACAACAACAACATCCCAGTGCACCACTCACCCCTAGAGTAAGGAGTTGTGCAGCGTCATCAGCGTCACCGTAGCGTCATCAGGTCAAAACCATTGAAACGGCGGGTTTTTTTGGGTGACGCTACGGGTGACGCTATGAACAGGGGTGACGCTAGCCAGCGTCATCGGCCACAAGAAACGCCCTCGCGGTACACTTTCCATGCCCTCCACCGGCTGCAACCGGTGTCAGGCTTCCGGCGTCGCCTGCTCGTTCAGGCGACGCTTTTTGCGTCCCACACCTCAAGATCGATGACGTCCATCGATACCCCGAGCACCCGAGCGAGATCCCGCAGGTTCGTCGCGGACGGCTCGTTCTTCCCACGCTCCCAGTTATAGACCGCGCTCGGCGTCACCCCAACAGCTATCGCCAGCTCAAGCTGTGTCATGCCGGCCGCAATGCGAAGCTCTCGAATCGTCTTGGTTGTCATTGCCGCTCCTTTCTAAGCATTCGTAATGCTACTCACATAGTACCACTCTCTTGAACTATGCGATCTCACATAGTAGACTGGGCTTGTCAGAGACGGAAGCCTGACACCAACACCCAGCCGCCGGTCACCGTTTGCAGACGGCCCGGCAAGCCCAAGGAGGGCACCAATGGTCACCACCGTTACCAGCACTTCGGCCCCCACGTTCCGTCAGGACGTGCAGCGCCTCGAGGCACTCGCCGACAAGGCCATGCGCGAAGGCGTGCGCATCCTCCGCACCCTCGACTCCGGCGAGGCATTCGCCCTCAGCACGAGCCAGCCTAACCGCCTCTATCGCCTCACCGCGCACAGCTGCCAGTGCAAGGGATTCCTCTACTACGGGCGATGCAAGCACCACGCGCTCCTGCTCCGCCAGCTCGGCTTCCTCGGGACTCTCCCCGCCGAGGAAGATACCGCCACGGTCACCGTGTCTGTTGAGGTTCACACGTCCGGCGGCGTCTACGGCTTCGATCACGAATGGGTCCCGCGCACCACCACGCTCCACGTCGATGGCATGCCGAGGGTGCGTGTCGAGGAGGACGTCACTGGCGTCATGAGCTGGTATCTCAGCGAGCGCTACGCCGATACGGATGTTTCCGGAGATGTCCCCTCGGGCGTCTATACCTTCCGCGACGTCGTCGCCTACTGGACCAAGGAACTGCACCGCCTCGAGACCGAGCACCAAACCTGGAAGGCCATGCAGCGCCTCGATCTTGACCACGATCACGATCCGCTCGACTTCGCGGCCGACTAGCCATCCCAATCCTCGGAAGCCACCGAACCGCTGCTCGTCGCTTCACTGGCGAGCAGCCGGAGGATCGTGTCATGACAGAGCTCTCGCCACGCGAGCGCATCCTGCTCGCGCTTGCCTATCGGCTCGATAGCCACATCACCCACACCTGGTATGCCGGCGATCTCGATGACCTCATCACCGACTACCTCGCGCAGCCGCCCGTGCTGGACATCCGGCTCGGCAGCGAGGGCGCGGGGAACTGGACGCGCGTCGAGGGCATCCAGCTGACCCCACACGAGCGCGGAGTCGTCCGCACGCTGTGGGAGACATTCATCGCGCCCGATGCCCCGCAGGACTTCCGACGAACGCCTGAGCGCACCATGCTCGATACCGCGATGACCGAGCTCAATGGAGAGACCAAATGACTGAAAACCTGCAGGCCCTCACCGATCCCGAGATTGCGGCGTTACTTCGCCAGTGCGACCAGCTCGATGTCGCGCAGCTCAACGATGAACATCGCTATGCCTGGGAGATGGCGCTCGGTGGCCTCGTCGCCTACTCCATCGATCCCAGCGAGTACGTTGGCGTTGTTCACACAGGAATGCGCGAGATCTACGAGGTGCTCGTCGAGCGCATCAGTCACACCATCAGCGCCTATGAAGCGTGGCTCGATCTCCGCCGCATCGTCGTGCTCCTCGAACACCAGCTCGCGCGCATCGAGCACCTCGCGACCGACGTCTTCCCCGAGCGGGCAGATGTCTGGTTCGGGAAGGATCGCCACGCCCTCGCGACGCTCCTGGAGCGCGCCCGCCTCAGCGCGGAACGTCGCCGGCGCACCTACCTTGCGCATCGCGATCTGACCACCGCGACCGATCATACGCAGGACGTCCGGATGTTCACGCAGGCGCTTCCCGTTCAGGAGCCGCGCGCGATAGCGTGGGGCGCGTACACGTTCCACTTCCATGCGCATGGGGTCATCGTGGACTCCCCCTCGCTTCCCAACCAATCACATGTCACCACCGAACGCTTCGGCCCCGACGCTGCCCGACTGGCCCGGTTCCTGACGCATGGCGCGGTATGGGACGGCGAGGCATGAGCCTCTGACGCGCTGAGCGGCCCCAGGAACGCCGCACGAACCCCACGCGATGAGAATCGTCCGTGGGGTTCACTGTGTCCGCTTGTGGGCGATTGCTACCGGCCATGGTGCTACCGACTGCCGGCAACCCCACGCTCGAGGAATCCACAGGAGGGGGTCTATACGATACTAAGTATCAATAATTCTCCAACCCATATTTCTATCGTGTGTGGAATCCTCTGGCGATTGCTACGGAATGCCACGGTCCGCGCGCGCACCATGCGCGCGCGTACGGGTTCAAGGTTTTTCAAGGCAGCCTCGGTGCGTGCGCGAGAGTCTAGCTATAGCTAGCATCGCGTCCGCCACGGCGGTTGCCGAGAATCCCACTCTCCAGCGGTTCGCTATGCGCGCGTGCGTATAGATAGCCCTTTCAAAGTATTTGATAATAAGTCTCATTATCACATAGAGAGGCATAGAGGGAGTGTTTTTCACTTCCCCCGTTCTCTGGGGACATGGACAAAATGGACACAACCCCCTCCCCTCCGTGTGGAAACTCCTCGGCGGGCGTTTTCCGGGGAAGTTCTGCGCAGTCGCGGGCATCACGAACGCGTCGTGCATGGGGTATCGCGTCGTGCATGGGGTTGTGAATTCTAGGCGATTTTCACTCGCCATGCATTCACGGCGATGTTCACTTCCGAGGTGATTGTCACTGCCCTTGATGTCACCACATGCCAGACACAACGCGACGGAGGGGCGTGCCGTGCTCAGAGACCGCCCCTCCGTCTGATTATGCGTTCAGTCTACTGCGATTCGTTCACTCGCCAGACGGGCGTGCGTCCGGGGGACAGCCGCGCGCCTATCGGCTGCCAGCGAGTATCCACCCCGCTCGGGTTGTGGATCGTCGTAGCCTCGAGCATAACGCTCGCAATCGTCCCGCGTCTCGGGTAGGACGCGAGTGGGTGGTCCTCGGCGTCTTCGATCCAGTGTGCTGTCTCCCCGGTCAATACCAGCGGCTCGTTGTCCCCTCCGAACAGTGACGCCAGGGAAAGGGTGCTCGCCGCTGCCGGTATGGCGACAATGGTCCGGGCGAAGTGCTGATGACCACTGGCATCGAACTGATTTCGTGCCTCATGCGGCCCCCACGTCAGCAGCCAGCGCTCTCCGGGCTCAAGTTCAAGCGTGACACCACCTGACTCGTCGCTGACGGCCGACACGCGATGAACCGTGTCGGGAATAGTGATCGCGACGTTCGGAACGTAGGATCGTGCAACCGGTCGCTCGTCATCACCTTGGACTGGCCGGGCAACAAGATACGCATGAAAATCCAGGCCTCGCCACGGCGTTCCATCGGGACGCAGCGCAGAAAAGGTAAGCGCGCTCATCTCGCATCCTCCTGCGCTGCCACCGCGATCTCCTCGAGAATGGAGAGGTCATCATCAGACAGCCGTTCAAGCCGAGCCATCAGCGGCCCCTCATCGCCAAGCAGATCCTCGATACGGCGCAGTTCGCTCAGTTGCGCCTCGCTGAGTCGCGCCAGATCCGATGGGCGCAGAAGGGGGTGAGGAAAGCGGCGTTCTAGCACCGCGAGTCGGGATTCCAGATGGGATGGCATGATCGTACTCCTCAGATCAGGTTCACATCGTCGTCGATGTGGACCTCGATAGTCGCCTCGCGTTGGTGGCCACAGGTGGGACAGACATCAGGATGAGACTGCGAACCACCCGACCCGGTGACCAGTGGGGTTCGTTCCCACCACCAGCACGTGACACAGGGCGGGGGCGAAAAAGCAGCCTCTAGGCGTCGGACCCGATGCTCTGCGTTCATGCGGTTCTCCTCCGGTCAATGTGGGTAATGCCCGCCTGTTCCTCCAGGGAGCGAATCCGATCCTCAAGCTCGCCGGCGTTCCGAATCTGCGTGATCGCCTTGCCCACCGTTGCCATCGCCACCACGACACCCGGCTCTGCTCGACCTTCCGCAAGCTTCGTGAGCGCGAGGCTCAGCAGCCCGACGATCTCGGTATTGGTGAGCGCAGCATCCTGAAACTGCTTCTTTGCGCGGGCCGCATTGGATCGCTCCTCGCCGCCCTTCCGTCGCCATTCGGCACGTTGCTTCTCGAGATCCGGATGATGCCAGCGGCACCAGATTGAATCCTTCATGGGTGTGGAGCGACAGGGTTCGCCGCGTGCGTTGATTCCCGAGCAAACGTGTACCATCTCGCGAGCACCTCCCTATCAGCCCTGCATCATTTCAGCAAGGCTGATAGGGGACGAACCTCGACGGACACCTTCCCGAACTGCTCGCCGTCGCTCCTCCTCGAGCAGATCGGGGAGCGCCGTCTGGAAGGCTTCCTCGGTGGATCCCGGGACGCTGAGATACGACCGGCGGAGACGAGCAGTCAGGGCATCAAGGTCGCGCTGCTCGATCGCCTGGCGCGCCGCCGCCTGCTTCGCTTCGCGTGCAGCATCCTCGGCCGCGTGGCGAGCATCCGACTCACGCACCGCCTCCAGACGCTCCAGGAATCGTCGCTCAGCGGCATCCCACTGCGCTTGCATCCGCTCGAGACGCTCAGCCGGGATGTCAGGGTGGTTGTGACGGGTCGGATACGGATACACCGCAACCCATGACGCATCCTGCTGCGCACGCTGAGCCGTCACCCAGCCGGTCGGTTCGGCGTTTCCTCGAAGACCGCACCCCTCGCGGAGGCGTCGGTAGAGGTCCTCGGTGAGTCCGTAACGCGCGAAGACGTTCGCGGCGAATTGTTCGGAAACCGTGGTCATTTCAGCACCTTTCTGTGATGTGTTTTCGACTGATGCGTGCTGTGGAGCGTTCTACAGACCCACCACAGTACTGAAGAGTTCAACCTGGATCAGGGTCGTGTGGCCGGCGCCTGGACGCACTACGGGCCGCGTGGCGATCCGCTTCTGGATGAGCTCATGCGGCGCGCCGTTCCGTGCTGGCTCCTCGCGTCGCCTCGGCCTTCGCGATCGCTGCGAGCAATAGGTCCTCGAGGCCGGCGAGCGCAGCAACGATGGTGGGAGCTGCAACCTTCGCGCGAATCATGCCAAGAGGCGTCGTCCGGAAAAGGACGATCCGCACGTCGCCGGTCTCGAGCCGGTGATTCACCTCGGCGCTCCAGCCCCACGCGACCGCCGTCGTCAGCGTGTCTTGCGCCGCCTGGAGATCGCCGGGGAGCAGTTCCACGAACTCCAGCTGCTCGTGCCGGATGCATGGGGCAAGCAGCTCGCGTACTTCGGATCGCAGTGCCTCGGCCGGCGATGGCAGCGCGAGTGGTCGGAAGATGCGAACAGGAGTCTTCATTCGTCACCCCCATCTTCGTCCAGCTCGGCGAGCAAGTCGTCCACTTGTGCCAGCAGCTCAGCTCGCTCCTGCTCGATAACGCGAACCGTATCCATGAGTACGTTCCAGTCGCGAACATCGACAATGGCAGCTGATTCCCCTGCTCGCGTAAGCGCAATCGTGACGGGGATCGCGCCGTCGCGGGCGAAGCGCTCGGCGATGCGCATCTCGGCCTGGAGCGCGTCGGGAACGGATGCCTTCACGCCGGGAGGAACGTGACGGAAGGAAATGCGTGGAAATGTGGTAAGTTCGCTCGTGGTCGCATTCATGCTCAGATCTCCTCGCCGCGATAGGCGGCGCCGTATATCGCATTACGTTCTGCCCAAAACGAATCGTCATCTCCGAGTGGAATAGCGGGGCTACGTGTCTCTGTCATGGAGCTCGGCTTGACCTGATGCTCGCCAGGAGAGCGCTCCAACCTATCGAGACGAATCGTGCGGGAAGCCTTGGTGCGGTGAAATCCGACGCCGATCCCAACTGCCAGAAGCGGACGTTGAAGACGTTTCAGCTGCCCAGAAAGACGCGTAGCATCGCGAGGAAAGGCTCGAGCCCTTCGGTTCTCGTCATCGACAGCGCTGCGGAGCTCGACGAGAAGTTCCGCGGCAGTACCTTCCCATTCCATGCGCGCCTTCATGAACGTCACGACCGCGCTGGCAGTGATATTCGCTTCGACCGCCAGCGCATTGGCTGCGGTTCGAGAGCCCTCGAGAACATCAATGAACCGTCCATCCTCCCAGCCTAGTGCTGGTGCCGCTGCTTCAACCCAGAGTGCAAAGTCAGCGAGTCGAGGAAGGCGATCCAATCTTATGAAGGATCTCCGTCGAAGCGCGCATGAGACCGCATCGTAGAGCGCGCCCAGGAGCTGGGGATAGACATCCTGGAACGCCTCATCGACCTCGTGTTCGGTAAGCGTCGAGTCATCGAGTGCACCAATGGAAATCGAGATCGTGCGATCCTGCAGATCTGGACGACGAACTGCTTGTGGCTCGATGCACGTCCAGAGCAACGGGAGGATCGCGAGAAGCAGAACTTCCTCGTCATTGGTAAAGAGGGCTCGCTGGCCAATGCCGGCCCCCGTTGAAATCCGACAGAAAGCATCAGACATCTCAGGCGAGATCACCGAGAGATTGTCAAACGCCAAGACTGCTCGGTACTTCGTTGCGATGAGAAGTGCTTGCTCGTCTCGTGGCAGCGCTCTCGCCGGCACCGTGGCAGGATCGACGAGGGAGACCAGGTATCTCGCTATCGTGGATTTGCCACTCCCCTGCCCACCGACGAGCTCACAGAAAGCTCGAGCCCCTTGAGGCTGGAAACACCCAACGAGCCAACCGAGCACGAGCGTTTCGGCTTCATCATCGATTTGCGGGAAGATGGTCCTGAGTGGCGTGAAGGAGCCAGATCGCTCGGGAATCGGCAACGCCAACGCTGACCTCGAGCGCACGAACTTGATCGGCACGTCGGAAGCTTCGACGACCTCCCATCCATTCACCGTAATCTGAACCGCTTGGCCCGTCTGGTCTCCAAGATCGACCCATACATCGCCAGCATGATGGGCGATGCGTGAGTAGACGGGATACTCGGGGCCCGCATAGCGAGCTTCTGCCGCGAGCGTATTCTGAGCAGCACGCAACGCGTCGCTTGCCAATGGCTTGTCCGACGTCTGGTAGACGATCAGCCCGAGAAGGTCCGCAAAGTCACTCGAACGAATGGCGAGCGTTCGAGGAACGCCTCCGACCATCAGTGAAATGTACCCATCGCTGCCCGAATGCCAGAGTTCCGGATTAAGCATGTGGACGGCATCGACAGCCTGCTTGGCGGCGCTTGCCTTCTGTTCGGTGTCGCGCTCATGATCAGCATCTTTGCTCGGGGCCCTCTGCCCTCGCACGCGTGCCAGGCGTTCGCCAAAGTCGACCGGCTGGGTTTCCTTCGCTACAGTCATGCTGCAGCCCCAGTCCACGAGATCGTTTCTTCAGCAAGCTTCTCGACCTGATCGCGAAAACTACTCAACGCGAAGAAGTGCGCTGTGAGATCGAAGATGTCTCCACCACGGTTGCAGCCATAGCACCACGCACGACCTTGATCGAGATACACCACCATCGACGGCGTGTGTTCACGGTGACCAGGCAAGCAGCAGAGCGTCTTCATGCGATTGCGGCCGGCAGGCTTGAGCTGACAGCTGAGAAGCTGCGTGAGGAACCGATCGATCGGCCAATGGTCCTTCAACTCCCTCGCGAGCTCAAGGAGGTCTTTCTGCCTCTGGGATCGTCGTGGAGACTTCGGGCCGCGAGAGTCATGCTTCGTTGCCTTGGCGATGTGCTTGCGCCATTCGAGCTCCGCAAGGATCTCATCCTGACGCCATTCCGCGAAGGCAATGGACGGCTCGGTGACATCCGTTGATGGGAGAAGGAGAAGCCTGGCCCTTTCTCGCGAGTAGAAGTCGAAGTGGGCCAGAAGATCGTCAGTCTCGAATTCTGGCCCGGAGAAGTCCCCATACGGAGGCGAAGTGGTGTATGATGCAGTCACTACAAGATCTCCTTGAAACGCTGATGGTTGCCCGCCGTCAGCGTTTCGCTTTATGCGATGCTTGGCTCACTCTCAGCTTCGAGCCAAGCATCGACGTCCTTTCTCGCGATCAACCAACGCCGGCCGCGGTACTTCATCGCCACGAGCGCACCCCGGTAAATGCCTCGATAGACCTCGCTCTCGGAGAGGCCGGTCAACTCCGCGACCTCACGCGGACTCAGATACAACCGCTCGTTGACGGCAAACTCGGTCGGGATTGGCGTGATCTCCGCCATCTCATGCCCTCCTGAAACCCCCAGACGGCCCGGCCAACTCCAGAGCACGTCAGACGATTCGATCGCCATGTCATGAGGGTACGAAAGGCTTTCCACCCGGAACGCGAAAAAAACGGAAAAATCATTCGAGCGGATCGTATACCTCGAAGCTCTCCACGACCTCTTCTGGTGGTGGCCACGGAAGGCCGACTTCTTTCCATTCCTTTCGCTGGATGTAAAACGTCTTAGGGTCCATGCTACGCCCCGTCCGATACCGGACGTAGGCGAGAAAGTCTCGGTGTGGGATCTTTATTCGCACATCCGGGTCCCATTCCGGTTTCTCGCGCATCTCCGCAAAAAGCCGGGCCGCCTCGTGCCAGTCCAGAATATTTGTTCGCTTCGTGGGTCCTGGCTTTCTCCGCTCAACCACCACCCCGGCCAATGTCTTCGCCCATCCCCGCACCGCATCCATGAACGCGGGCAGACCATCGGCATCAGGATCACCCCCGATCCAGAACCGCACCTCGCCGGTCAGTTTTAGGAAATCCGTTTCGCCGTCATCGTCACGTTGCGTCACTCTATCCACGAGGACGAACGCTTCGACGTACGTGCTTCCGAATTCGGCCGTCATCGCCAGGGCTGCCCGTTCGTCGCCATCGAACAGAGCGGCAACATCGACAAATGCCTCGAGGTCCTCACGCGGCACGCGGGTTTCGTGGTCAAACACCAGTCGCACGGCGGCATCGCTCCTATGGAGGGCCAGCCGCGTCAACCGAAGATGCTTTGCCGCCACGGAAAACCATTTCCATTCGGCAAATGCTCCGCGATCGTGCTCAAGATCCTCAAGGATCGCCGTCCGTCCGATCGGAACGGCACCGGATTGTGCGGAGGATTGCCACCGCTCCCACAATCTGTGGACCCAGCGGGGAGATAGCCGGTGCCCATCCCCACCCGGACGACGCAACACCCGCCGCTGATGGGCTTCGGTCCAGTCAGTCAAGAGAGACGCCACCACCCAGGGCCACAACCCTTCGCCGATCCGCTCGCGCGCGGCGTCCTCGCTCGTGAAGGTAGTGCGCGCGTCACAGAATGCAGCGCACTGTCGTTCCATATCAGCGAACCGCGCGGCTTGGTCGTCATCGATTGGCATATCCATGTCTTGCCACATCCCTAAGCTGGGAAGTGCGCTAAACGCGTTGCGCAGGTCGATGCGCTGATACTTTGGTACGATCATCTCGTTCCACGCCCTTTCAGTGGTGCCATGCCCGCGCTCGGTTCGCTCCGAGGCGCGGGCTCTTTGTGTGTCCGAACAGTCCCTGCGCAAGTCTATCCAAAAGGGTGCCTACTCGTTCGCGATCCGTCTCCCCGGATTCTCGGGGGGCCGTGTGCGCCGTGGACGCGCTTTCCGGAGTGCCGACATCCCCATCACCGCCGCGAGTAGTGCTCTGAATGATCCCCATGTGTCGGTGACGCTTGGTGACGCTTGATGACGCTATCCACTAATTCATAGCGTCATCGGATCTTCCGCGTCAGATGAGGCTTTTTCAGCTGGTGACGCTGAAATGACGCTGGTGACGCTCTCTCTTTTCTCTAGAGGAGAAAGAAGAAGCAAAGAAGAAGGGTGGCCCACGACCGATAGCTACGCTGCTAGCTAGCCCCAGCCAATCTGAGGGGGTTACGGTGATCGGGCGAAGATCAGAATCCGCGTCAGACCAGCCCAGACGACACAGGAAAACGCCATAGGAATAAAATGGACGTATTGCTGTCCACTTCGCCCTTTGCGCAAGGAGTCCCGATGACCGCCGACATCCCACGTCCCGACAAGCATCACCCCGACACCCTCGCCTTCGACACGCTCTCCGTACACGGAGGCAACGAGATCGACCAGCACTCGCGCGCGATTCGCACACCAATCGTCCTCGCGAACTCCTACGCGCTGCCGGACGATCCCTCCGAGCTCGACTGGTCCGACACCAACGTCCCGCTCTACACGCGCAACTCCGGGGCGAACCAGATCCACCTCCAGCAGAAACTTGCCGCGCTTGAGGGCGCGGAGGATGCCGTCGTCTTCGCCTCCGGTGTCGCCGCCCTGCACGCGACCTTCTTCGCGCACCTGAAGACCGGTGACCATGTTGTTGCCTCCAACATCACCTACGAGGCAACCCGTCGCCTGTTCGCAGAACTCTTCCCGGCGAAGTACAACATCACCGCCACGCTCGTCGACACGAGCGATCCGGAGAACGTGCGTGCTGCCATTCAGCCGAACACGCGTCTCGTCCACACCGAGACGATCGCGAACCCGACGACGCGCGTCGCGGACATCCGCGCGATCGCCGAGATCGCACACCAGCATGGCGCGCTCTTCACCGTCGACTCCACCTTCACGCCGCCGCCCCTCTACCGCCCCCTCCAGGACGGTGCGGATCTCGTGATCCACTCGCTGACGAAGTACATCAACGGGCACGGCGATGCGATGGGCGGTGCCGTCATCGGGTCGAAGGCGCTGCTCGACGGCATCCGCGGCGACGCCATGGTCGATGTCGGTGGCGTGATCGCGCCGTTCAACGCGTGGCTGATCATGCGCGGCTCCGTCACCCTGCCGCTTCGCCTCGAGCGCCACCTCCGCAATGCCGAGCGCGTCGCCGCCTTCCTCGCCGATGATCCGCGCATCGCCTACGTCGCCTTCCCCGGCCTCCCCTCGCACGCGGAGCACGCGATCGCCGCGCGCCAGTTCGGCGGCCGCGGCTTCGGCGCGATGATCGCGTTCGCCGTGAGGGGCGATGCCGACACCCAGAATCGCTTCGTGGCGAACCTGCGCGTCATCACCTCGGCGGTGTCGCTCGGGCACGACGAGTCGCTGATCGTGCACATCGGTCCTGATGGCGATCGCGCGGCCGCCTATCCGGAGGAGATCCGCCGCTGGGGACTGCTCCGCTTCTCGGTCGGGCTCGAGGATGCCGACGACCTGATCGCGGACCTGCGCCACGCCCTCGATCTCACCGTCTGATCGCGACGTGCGCTCTCGCAAAAAGTAGCCGAAGGTCCACTTCCCATTCATCGACGCATGCCGGATCATGAAAGGCCGGGCCGCGGAGTCACCTGCACGACGGCGGAGCTTTTCAGGGGAGCGGCATGCGCGGATCGGGATCGCAGCACCAATCGACTTCGGGGTACAACGCGCCTCACGGCATCATGCGCCCACGACTCCTGGCACGGATCGGTCCGCCGCACGTGCCGATCACGGTGATCACGGCCCCGGCTGGCTATGGCAAGTCGACACTCATCGCCCAATGGGCGACGCAGGTCTCGCAGCCGGTGATCTGGGTGGCCCTCGATGCCGCGAAGAACTCACTCCCGGTCTTCTGGACCACGGTGATGCAGGCCGCAAGGCTCGCGCCAGCCGATCTTCCGGCCATCGCGGATGATCCCGTCGGCACCCCGACGGCATTCCTCGCCTGGCTCCGCGCGATCAGCGAGCACGGGGAGCGCCTCACCATCGTCTTCGACGATCTCCACGCGATCGTCAGCGAGGACGTGTTCACCGATCTCGATGGCGTCCTGCGCGCGCTGCCGCCGGGCATCTCGATCGTCATCGGGAGTCGCACCAGCGTGCCCATCGCGCTCAGACGTCTGCGTGCGGCCGGTCAGGTGCGGACCCTCGGCGTCGACGATCTCGCCTTCACGCCGGAGGAGATCACCTCGGTCGTCAATGACGTCGCACCATCGCGGCTCACGCCCATGCAGATCGCGACGCTCGGCACGCGCACCGAAGGGTGGATCGCCGGCATCCGTCTCGCGATCGCCTCGCTGGAACATGTCGACGCTCGCACCATCGACTCGCTCGTCGACTCCTGGTCGACCAGTCGCTGGCTCGATGATTATGTCGTGGAGGAAGTCCTCTCCAAGCTCCCCGCCGAGACGCGGCAGTTTGTCGAGCAAACCGCCATGCTGGGGGAGCTCACCGCCGATCTCTGCGATCACGTGCTCGGCATCAGTACCAGCGCCACGATCCTGCAGGATGTTGTCGCACGTCTCGTCTTCGTCCGCTCGACGACCTTCGAACGGGACACACTGCGATACCACGCGTTGTTCGCGGAGAGTGTCAACCGCATCGCCGCCCGCCATCAGTCGCCTGCCGACGTGCACGCACGACAGTTGCGCGCGACGGAGTGGTTCATCGCCCACGAGAATCGCGAAGCCGCCATCGATCACGCCATCGCGGCGGATGCGTGGGATCTCGCCTTCGCGGAGATGCACGCCCTCACCGTCACACTTGGCGGCGGCCAGCACTGGCACTCCCTCCTCTATTGGCTCCGCAGGTTCCCGCAGGAACTCATCATTGCCGATCCCGAAGTCGTGCGCATGGAGATCAAGGCGCTCCAGCTCACGGGGCAGCTGCGTGAAGCGCATCAGCGTTTCACGCAGATCGAGGAGCGCTGGCGCGTGTCGGACAATCCACTGGACCGAGGCGATCACGATCTCGTGCTGATGCTGCACACCATGATGAACGGTGACCTCGCGAGTGCCCTGCGCCTTGGGTACAGCGCCCTGCACCACTATCCGCTCAACGCGCATCAGGATCGCTTGCGGGCGTGGACGGGTCTCGCCAATCTCAAGTTCGTGCGCGGCGATGATGATCTCGTCCGCATCGCCGATATGCAGATTCAGCAGATCCGGGCCGTGGTACCACCCAATCTGCCATGGTGGACCATCGTCGTCGATCCGGAACGCGCGAATCGGCTCGCCCTCCGTGGAAACCTCCCGGAAGCCGCCACCCTCTATCGTCGCCTCATCAACTCCACACCGGCGCATCTCGCGCCGCGCGTGGGGAGAACGCGCGTCCAGCTGGCGAGCATTGTCCTCGAGCAGAACGATCTGGCCGAGGCCGACGTGCTGGTCGATCAGCTCCTCGACGATCTGACGAGCGTCTCGATCCAGGTGTGGCATGTCGAGGCGCTGCTGACGATCGCCGAGCTCCAGTCCGCACTCGGCCGTCCGGATGCGGTCGAAGAGACGCTCACCCGCGCCTGGGATGCCTATACCGTGCACGGCGGCGAGCACAATCTGCACCGACTGCAAGCCACCGAAGTAGCCTTCTGGATGGACACGAACCGGATGGGACTTGTTCGCGATTGGCGGCAGCATGTCGATCCCGCCACGTACTCCGCACGCCGCCTCTTCGGCGATCCCGATCCACGCGTTGTCTGGATCCACGCCATGCTGGCAGATGGGAATGTCACTCCGGTGATCCCGTATCTCGATGCCCTGGTCACGCGCAGCATCGCCGCACGGCGCTGGGCGGAAATCGTGCCACTCACCGTATGGCAGGCCATCGCACACGATCTCCACGCCGGCCACGACGCCAACGTCGAGATCGCACAGGCACTCGATCTCGCCCTCACCTACGGACGACGCGGCGGATTCGTCCGCTCGTTCCATACGCCGGGGCATCACCTCGGTCGCCTGATCACGCGCGTTCAGTCACAGCTGCAGCCAGACAACGTGGCCTACGTCGAGACGCTCACGGCGCAGCACATCGTGACATTCGAGGAGTCGCCCCGGCCCCACGAGGAGATCGCATTCACGAAGCGCGAGCGTGATGTCCTCGCCCTGTTCCCACTGGGACTCACGCGACTCGAGATGGGACAGCGCCTCTTCGTCAGCGAGTCGACGATCAAGAAGCACATCGGCAGCATCCTCTTCAAGCTCGGCGCAACCAATCGCACCACAGCCATCATTCGCGCCCGAGAGCTGGGCCTGTTGCCCGATCGCCAGCGCTGATCGTCTGCACAGGTCACCCCCCTCCAACAGGACACCTCCTCCCTCCGGACCGGATAGTGGCCCTTCGAACACTATTCGGTCATGGGCCACCTTTCCCATAATCAATGACACATAGTCATGAATGTACGAGCCCGGTTCGCCGGCGGTCGTGCGTTCTGGCGTGTCTTGTGGGATGCGTGATCGACGGTCGATCACGCCGGAGGAACGTCTGGGAACGGAGGAGAATGGCGTGATGAAACTGACGAGTACATCCGCATCAGCACGTGGGGGACGGGTCATGCCGCTCCAGTTGCTGATCGCGGTGCTGATCGCCGTGACCGGCTATGCATCGGCCCTCGGGATGGGCGCGACGTTCGGGATCTCGCTGATCCCGAGCCAGCTGACCTACGCCGCGGACTGCACCACCGCGCTGGAGCTGACGAACGGCAGCTTCGAATATCCGGTCTGGTCGGATACCGGGGTCGGCATGTTCCCGGCAGGCGATGCTGGCTGGGACACCACGGATAGCGCCGGCCAGATCGAAATCTGGGGCGTCAACAACCCGTTGAGCCTGGCCGCTTATGACGGCAGCCAGTTCGCCGAGATCAACGCCAACTCTCTCGGCGAGCTCTCGCAGACGCTCGACACCACCGACTATCAGGGTCAGAGCCTGAGCTGGTCCTTCGCGCATCACGCGCGCGATGGTGCGGAGTCGATGCAGCTGCTGATCGGTGCGCCGGGTGCCGAAGTCTCGCAGGGCAGCTTCACCACGTCGACCGAGCAGGGCTGGGTCGTCTACAGCGGCACCTACACCGTGCCGGAGGGTCAGACCCAGACGCGCTTCGCCTACTCCTCCCTCACGGGATCGGGCACCGGCAACTTCATCGACGGCGTGAGCTTCGGCATGGCGTGCACGCCGGCCGTCTCCGTGACGCTCACCACCGATGTCGCCGACAACTCGCCGCTGACGGTCGGTCAGGTCATCACCTACACGATCGACGTGACGAACACCGGCACGATCGATCTCGACAACGTGAAGGTCACCGATCTTCCGGACGGCTTCCAGGATCTCGATCCGGCCACCATCGCGACCCTCGCGAAGGGTGACACCGCCACCTTCACCGCCACCTACACGGTGACGCAGGAAGATGTCGACGCCGGTGTGATCAACACGTCGATCACCGCCGGTGCGGACACGCCGGGCAACTACAACGGCGCTGCGCCGTCGGCCACCGGCACGCACACGCAGAACATCGCCAAGCAGGGCGCCCTCGCGCTTGACGTCACCAGCAACATCCCGGATGGCGGCTCGGTCAAGGCCGGCGACGTCATCACCTACACGTACACCGCGACCAACACCGGCAACGGCGATGTCGAAGGTGTCACGATTTCCGACACGCTTCCGGGCATGGTCTGCGACACCGACACGAATGTCGGCACGCTCGCCCCGGGTGCCTCCGCGACGGTCACCTGCTCCTACACGGTCACGCAGGACGACATCGACAACGGTGGCGTCACCAACCAGGGCACGGTCACCGGCACGCCGACGGGCTCCTCGGAGCCGATCAGCGCCACTGGCAGCGCCGGCTCGATCGCGGCGGATCCGGGGGTGATCGGTCTCACGCTCGACACCACCACCGAGCCGACCGGCACGGTCGTCGCGGGTGATGTCATCACCTACACCTTCACGCTCACGAACGTCGGCACCGTCCCGGTCGATGGCATCACCGTCACCGATCCGTCCGGCAACCTCGGCGAGATCTCCGGCCCGCACGGCGCCACCCTGCAGCCGGGCGAGTCCGCCACCTTCACCGCGACCTACACCGTCACGGATGCAGACGTCGCCGCTGGCGTCGTCGCCATCACCCCGCAGGCCAGCGCGACCGGCCCGAGCGGCGAGACGATCACCGCCGATGGTGGCAGCCAGCTCGCCGCCTGCCCGACCGCGGCGACCGAGGACGATGCCGACATCGCCGGTGCGGCCGCGACCCCGATCGTGGTCGAGCCGTCCCCGACGGCCGAGCTCGTCGAGTGCGCCCCGCTTCCGACCCCGACCACGGTCCCGTCGACGATCGTGCCGACGACGGTTGCCCCGACCCAGGTTCCGGCTGAGCCGACCCAGATCCCGGCCGAGCCGACGAAGGCTCCGGGCACCAACCCGGGCAACCCGTCCCCGACCAAGGTTCCGGCCACGAACGGTGGCGGCACGAACGGCGGGGCCACGGGTGGTGGCAGCGCGACGACCGGCGGCACGACCGCTCCGGCCGTGAGCGCCCTCCCGAACACCGGTCAGGGCTCGCAGGCGTCGAGTTTCGGCGCGACGGCCCTGATCGGCACGCTCGCGGGCATGCTGATGATCCTCGCGGTCGGCGTCCTCGCCGTCCAGCGCCGACGCAGCGTTCGCTAGCACGCACGTCACCTCCGGGTGATCGCGCACGGCAGAGGGGCGAGACCGTGATGGTCTCGCCCCTCGTCGCGTCCGGCAGCATGTCAGCGATCAGACAATCCGGCCAATGTGTTGTGCACGATCTGGCGGATGAACTCCGGCGTGATCGCCCGATTGCGAATGATCTGCCGGAAGTAGAGCGGGCCAAGCAGCAGATCCAGCAGATCGCTCACGCGATCGTCGTCACGCGCCGTCCCGGTGTCCCCTTCCGCGAGCAGCACCCGTGCGACCCCTTCGCGGAGGCGCTGGCGGATCTTCAGCTGATACCCCTCCAGGAATGCCTGCGCGATCTCCGGATCGATCAGTGACTGACTCAGCAGAGCCCGGTACACGTAGCCGCCAGGACGCGAATCGTTGAACGCGGCGAGACTCGCGAGAAACGTCTCCAGATCGGCACGCGGATCGCCCGTCACCAGGAACTCGACCTCGGCGTCCGAATCCTCCAGCAACGACTCCAGCAGTACATCCGTCTTCGAGGACCACCAGCGGTAGATCGTCTGCTTGCCGGACCCGGCGCGCGCCGCGATCCCCTCGATCGTCACGCCGTCGAACCCCTTCTCCATCAGCAGGTCGTCGGCCGCATTGAGGATCGCCTGGCGCGTCTGTTCGTTGCGGCGACGTCCCGCCGCGGAAGCCTCTCTGGGTGCGTCGTTCTCGGTCATCTTACTCTCCGATCTGTGGTGACACCGCCGCTCGCCCGGACATCAGGATGTTGATCAGTGCGAGGAAGGCGAGCACGGCCACGATGCCGCTGAAGATGATACCCGCCTCCAGCAATCCAGCGAGCTGGATGAGGATGCCAACCCCGATCGCCGGCAGCGCGAGCATCGTATAGAGCACCGCGAAGAAGCTCGCGATCACCTGCGCGCGCTGCGTCACCGCGGCGCCAGACGCGATCGCGGCGAGGCCACCGCTCAGTGCGATCCCCGTCGACAACCCGGCGATGATGCCACCAGCGAACAGTGGCGGCACGAGCTCCTGATGCAACGCGAGCGCGATCGCCCCCGCCGCGACGATCATGCCCACGCTCGCGATCGGCAGCGCACGCGGCCCGGGAATGCCCCGCGCGATGATCTGCCCGATGGCGACACTGAGGAACGCGAGCGCGACGACGAGCCCCGCCGAGAAGAGATTGGTGACGTGCATCACCGAGCCGAGGAAGATGCCGTTCACGGACGAGAGCACACCCAGCACCGCGAAGCCGGATCCTCCAACGAGCACCGTCTGCACGAAGACGGTCCGGATCGCGGCCGGCACGACGAGACGCGGCACCACGAGGCGCACCGACGAGCGCGTCGCGACGGTCTCCGGGATGAGGGTGGTTGCGAGCACACCGAGGAGCGCGATGACGAGGATCACCCACCACGACGAGCGCAGCGGCGTCGGCACCCACTCCCCGACGATGCCGCCGATGAACGTCCCGCCGGCGAGACCACCCATATTGCCAACGAGGGCGAAGGTGCTCGCCTGCGGGCGCAGCGAGACGGGCAGGACCTCGACGATCGCGGCCGTCGCGGCGGCCGTCACGAGCGACGCGCCGAAGCCGGAAATGACGCGCCCGACGATGAGTGCGGGCACGGAATCGGCGACGAGGAACACGATCGCGGCGACAACCGCGAGGCCGAGACTGATCCGCATGACGGGCACGCGCCCGATCTGGTCGGAGAGGCGTCCGAAGAAGAGCAGCCCGACCACGACGCCGATCGCGTAGACGGCGAAGAGGATCGTCACCATCAGCGAGGAGAAGCCAAGCTCGGCACGATAGAGCGGATAGAGCGGGGTCGGCACGGTGGTACCGATCATGGTCGCCCAGAAGACGAAGGTGGCGACAATCGCGGGCAGGATGCCCGTGCGCGACGAAGCGGAAGTGGCTGGCATTGGGAATGGTCTCCGCAGAGTGAATGATCACGCGTTTGATATAGACGATACGTATCGTCTCGATAATATGATCATACATCGAGACGAACCGTCTCGCAATACCCTCACCGCACGACACCTCTCCCCCTCCGTCATCCTTCGCTCCGCTCAACATGACGGAAAAGGGGGTGCGTGAGAGGACGTGACGATCGCGAGCATGCCGGAGATGGCGCTGCGCGCGATCGCTCGGACCAGCTGGGCGACGACGAACAACACGACAGGGAAATGGCTCGTGACGATCGCGGGGGTGCCGGAGAGGTCGTGTCAGCCGACACGACCTCCTCCGCTCACGCCGACGCGTCGTCGGGAATCAGGTACGGCGCGAGCACCACATCCCGGTAGCGGATCAGACGCGATCGCATGTCGCCTTCCGGCTGCAAGGTCCACTGCAACGCCCCGCCCGCGACCACCGCGATCAGCAACTCCGCCGTCGCCACGGGATCACCCGCCCGCATCGTCCCCTCCGCCTGCGCGCGACGGATCAGATCGATCACGATGTCCATGAAGTGCTGCGGGTCCTCCCCCGATTCCGGCGGCACCTGCGGCGCTCGCCGCAGCTCCACGTTCAGCAGGATCCAGCCAATGTTCGGATCATCCCAATGCGACGCACTCATCCGCGCGTTCATCGGCATCACCAGCAGCTCGCACAGCGCCGCCAACGGCGATGCCGCCTCCCGCACGATCGTCGCAATGTCCTCCGCCACGATGCGGTTGAACCACAGACGGTAGCTCGCGATCAGCCCCGCCTTCGACTCGAAGCGCTGCGCGATCGCCTGGGGACTCACCCCCAGATCCTTCGCGATCCGCGGCAACGTCACCGCTGTCAGGCCTTCCTCGATCAACAGATGCGTCGTCAGGCGGAGCACATCCTCGTCTTCAAAGCTGCGGGGTCTCCCCCGGCGCGCACGCTCGGAAACTGTCTGGGTCATCGAACCTCTCGCAATACGTGACGTCTTTCTTCCGCTCATCATACTCTCCACCTCTTGCGCATCGCGACTGTAGGCCATATAGTTCAACCACTTCAACAAATTGAAGCGTCGATAGCGAGCACGGGTTCGCACCGACAATCGGGGCCCAGACGACATCTCGTTCAATGACGAAGGGATACGACTCGATGGTTGAGAGCACGGAACGTGTCATGCCGCGCCTGCGTGTGTCGCGGCGAGGATTTCTGAAGGCGAGCGGCGTCAGTGCCGCCGTCGCGGCCGGGTCGATCGGGGCCATCCCGTTCACCGCATCGAAGGCCTTCGCGCAGCAGGCGTGGGATGCCGAGTACGACATCGTCGTCGCGGGAAGCGGCGGCGCGGCGTTCTCCGCCGCCATCACCGCCAAGGCGCTTGGCAACGACGTCGTCATGTACGAGAAGGGTGCCTACGTCGGCGGCACCACGCTCGTCTCCGGTGGAGGTGGCTGGTTCCCCAACAACCACCTCATGCAGGCGGATGGTCTCGAGGACCCGAAGGACTGGGCGCTCAAGTACATGACCCGCTACTCGCTGCCGCATCGCTACAACCCGAACGATGCGCAGTTCGGTCTCTCCGACGACGACTTCGCCCTCTTCAACGCCTACTATGACACCGCCGGTGAGGCCGCGAAGTTCCTCGAGGATCAGGGCGCGATCACCTGGATCTACGGGCAGGGCTACGGTCCCGGCTTCGACAAGGTCCAGGTCGACTACATGGAAGAGTACGAGGAGGACAAGGCGCCGACCAACCGCTCGCTCCATCCGCAGACGGCGGAGGGCACCGTTGGTGGCGGCGGCGACATGATCGCCGGCTACCAGGCGTGGGCGCAGGCGAACGACCTCCCGATCAACCTCTTCCATCGCGTCGAGAACGTCATCATCAACGCGAAGAACGAGGTCATCGGCGTCGAGGTCACCGTCATCGATCCGACGGCCGCCGCCGCAACGCCCGAGGCCGCGACCCCGGTCACCGATGGCGAGCGCCTCGCGATCCGCGCGCGCAAGGGTGTGATCTTCGGGAGCGGTGGCTTCGCCCGCAACGACGACATGATGCGCCACTTCATGCCAGCCCCGTACTACGGTGGCTGCTCCGCCCCAACGAACGAGGGCGACCTCGTCCGCATCTCGGCGGCGCTCGGCGCGAAGCTCGGCAACCTCCACAATGTCTGGCGCAACGAGGGGCTCTTCGAGCAGGCCATCGCCGACAGCGGGTCCTACAACTGCGTCTGGTTCTACAGCGGCGACTCGTTCCTGATCGTCAACAAGCTCGGCAAGCGCTTCGTCAACGAGAAGCGCCCCTATCAGGATCGCCCGATGGCGCATCAGGACTGGGATCCGAACTACGGCGACTGGACCAGCCGTCTCGGCTTCTTCATCTACGATCAACGCGTGCAGGACAACTGGGGCGGTCGCTACCCGTTCCCGGAGGATCCGACCACCGCACCGTACGTTGTCTCCGGCAACACGATCGAGGAGCTTGCCGCCGCGATCTCCGAGCGCGTGACGAGCCTCGCCGAGCAGAGCGGCAACGTGCAGCTCGACGCGAACTTCACGGACAACCTCGTCGCCGAGGTCGAGAAGTTCAACGAGTACGCCCGCACCGGTGAGGATCTCGACTTCAAGCGCGGCAGCCTCCGCTACGACCGCGAGGTGCCATACGGTCCATTCAGCGAGACGGCGAACATCGAGTATCCGTCCGCCGATCAGGCGAACCCGGCGCTCTATCCGCTGACGGCGGAAGGCCCGTACTACGCGTTCATCGTCTCCGCCGCGGCGGTCGATACGAACGGGGGTCCGGTCATCAACGAGCATGCGCAGATCGTCCGCTGGGATGGCACCGCCATCGAGGGCCTCTACGGCGCCGGCAACTGCATCGCCAACCCGAGCGTGAACGCGTACTGGGGTGGCGGCATGACCCTCGGCAATGCGCACGTCTGGGGCTACAACGCCGCCGTCCACGCGACGAACGCGTCCGAGAAGACGGTCGACTAGTCCGCGATTCCGGGGAGGCATCACTGCCTCCCCGGGACCACGCATGAGGATTCCCCGTGAGTCGACCGCTCAGTCAGCTGATCTACGCCCGCGTGCAGGAGGGTCGCGGCACGCCGCGCCTGCTCACCCTGCACCAGCACAACGGGTACGCCCGCGATGCCGCGCACCTCGCCCGGATGGCCGATCCGGATGCGCACATCCACGGTCTGCAGTCGTACAAGGGCGTCTACGTCGGGCGCGACATCGTCGGGTACACGTGGTTCGTTGGCCCGGCAGCGAGCCCGTCGCCGCTCTTCTTCGGTGATGCACTCGCCGAGATCGAGCGCTTCCTGTGGGACGAGGCGATCCGCCAGGAGACCCCAGACGCCGAGCTCCCCTTCCTGATCGGCATCGAGCAGGGCGCGATCATGGCGCTCGCGACGGCGGCGGCCGTGCCCGACCTCATCTCCGGGGTGATCGCGATCGATGGCATGCTGCCGATCGTGCCCGGGTGGGAACCGCCCCTCGCTCCGCTTGATGAGCTGCCGCTGCTGCTTGTCACGCAGGGGGGATCTGCCCCGTCCGCCAGCGCGACCGTGCTAACAGGCGACGCGCTCGCCGAGACGTTCCGCGCGTGGGGAGGCGTCGTCACGACGGCCACCACCGCGGACGACGACACGCTCGCGACGACGCTCCGCACGTGGCTCGCCGCGCAGACGCCGCGCGTCCGCACGCTCGCAGAATAGGACGAGGGATGGTCCGCATGGGACCATCCCTCGTTTCGCGTTCCCGATCGGTTACGAGGCGGACTTCACCGCGGGTGGGTCAGCGATCTCCACCCGCTGCTCGTTCTCGACGATCGGCCGGATCTCCCGGAGCCGATGCACCTCCGGCCACACCAGTGCGATGATCGGCACCACCAGCAGCGTCCCGATCCCGCCGACCACCACCGCTGTCGTCGCCCCCAGAATCGCCGCGGCGACACCCGACTCGAACTCGCCGAACTCGTTCGACATGCCGATGAACAGGAAGTGGATCGCGCCGACGCGTCCGCGCATGTCGTCGGGCGTGTAGGCCAGCTCGAGCGTCGTGCGGATCACCACGCTGATCGAGTCGAACGCCCCGATCAGCACCAGTGCCACCAGCGAGAGGATCATCGAGCGCGACGATCCGAAGAGGATGGTCGCGAAGCCGAAGCCCGCGACCGTGGCGAGGAGTGTCACACCCGCGCGCTTGAACGGCCCGCGATGCGCGATGGCGAACGACGTGACGATCGCCCCGACCGCCGGCGCCGAACGCATCACGCCGAGCCCGGTCGAGCCGACGTGCAGCACATCCTCCGCGAAGATCGGCAGCAGGGCCGTCGCGCCGCCGAGGAGCACTGCAACCATGTCGAGCGTGATCGCCGCGAAGATCACCTTCGTCCTGCGGATGAAGCGAATCCCGGCAAGCAGCGAATCGCGCGAGACCGGCTCCTTCGACAGCGCGATCGGACGCGGGGTGAGGCGGCTGTAGAAGAACGACGCCAGCGCGAGCATCACCGACGCGGCGACGAAGACCGGTCCGGCGGCATCATTCGCGATCGCGACGCCGAAGCCACCGACAGCCGGTCCGAGCGCCATCGCGAGCTGGCCGATGTTGCTGCTCCAGGCCGACGCGTTGCCATACTCGGATGGAGGCACGACCGCCGCGAGGAGCGTTCCCTGCGTCGGACTCGAGAACACGCGTGCGAGCCCGATCACGAAGAGACACGCGTAGATCACGACAAGCGGCCCCTCGATGAACGAGAGGATCGCGAGCATGAGTGACGCGAGCGCATTCACCGCCGCGGAGACGGTCGCGATCTGCTTGCGATCGTGGCGATCGACATACGCACCGGCCGGCAGCGCGAGCACGACATTCGGGATGATCTGCACGAGGCCGACCAGGCCGAGCGCAAGAGCCGAATCCGTGCGGACATAGAGCTCCCAGCCGACGATCACGCTCAGAATGGTGCGCGCGATCCCGGAGAGGAAATTGGCCGACACGAAGAGACGAAAGTCCGCGTGACGCAAGGCTGCGTACGCGTCATGCGATTCCGGTTCACCGGACGAGGGCAGGCTACTCACAATACCGACTCATTCTCCAGACGGGCATCTGCCCCACACCACCCGCGACGCGCAATCCGTTCCCGGCGGGACCGCGAAGGAGCCGTCATCATCGCACAGTTTCTCACGCGATGGACGTCCCTCACGGCCTGACGGTGCCCTGTCCGTGCGCCGATTTCGCGGACGCATGATATATCGAGACACGGCGTCTCACCACATCCCTGCGAGCTGTCTTCGTGCGAGCACGACCCCCGGCATGTTCACGATCGTCACGTCCTGCCACACCCCCCTCCCCGTCATGTTCGTAGCAGCACTGCTCGTCTGTGCTATCGCGCGCAGCGCGATGCCCCGCACGCTCGCGATCGGCAACGCGCATCCCATGACGCGCGTTCATGAAATGGACATCTTCTTCGCAAGGATCAGCATCCTCGTCACAAACACCTCGCCCCGCTTTGTCACCTCTGACCAAATCACACCCAGAC
>Ga0164243_10003209_pt1 | contig 26332 bp, 19 predicted proteins | sample OricompcompostOP_FD_108781 | JGI IMG/M metagenome (GOLD analysis project Ga0164243, IMG submission 108781) | Organic Plus compost microbial communities from Emeryville, California, USA - Original compost - Organic plus compost (OP) | ecosystem: Engineered > Solid waste > Mixed feedstock >...
GAAAGAAGCGGCAACTTCTACCGCTGCACCAGCCGCATGCTCGCCATGCGGCACCGCCTGCATATCGGCGCCATCGTCAGCGATGTGATGATGAAAGTGAAATTCCTCTCCGGCGGCTACGTAGGCGTGATCGAAGAAGGCTTCATCTCCCGGCTCCAACCGGGCGACTCCTTCACACTCGCCGGCCGCAACCTCGAGTTCGTGATGACGAAGGACATGACCGCCCTCGTCCGCAAATCCACTTCCAAAAAAACCATCGTGCCCAGCTGGCAGGGCGGCCGCATCCCCCTCTCCTCCAACCTCGGCAAAATGCTGCGGCAGAAGTTCAATGAAGCGCTTAGCCGCCGAACAAAAGACCCGGAGCTGATCGCCCTGCAGCCCCTCTTCCGGCTGCAGGAAGACCTCTCGCATGTGCCCAAGGACGATGAGCTGCTCATCGAACATATCGACACCAAAGACGGCTACCACCTCTTCTGCTTCCCGTTCGAAGGCCGCCTCGTACACGAAGTGATGGCCGCGCTGCTGGCCTACCGGATCAGCAGGATCCAGCCCATCACCTTCTCCATAGCCATGAATGATTACGGCTTTGAACTCCTGTCCGACCAGCCCATTCCCGTAACGGCCGAGAATGCGAAAACGCTCCTCTCCCTCGATAACCTCAACACAGAACTGCAGGCCAGCGTCAACTCCACGGAGATGGCCCGCCGCAAATTCAGGGATATCGCCGTCATCGCCGGCCTCATTTTCCAGGGCTATCCCGGCAAAAGCAAAGCCAACAGGCACCTGCAGGCATCCTCCTCGCTTATATTCAACGTCTTCAGGGATTACGATCCGCATAACCTCCTGCTGCAACAGGCGTTTAACGAGGCCTTCTTCTACCAGATGGAAGAAGCCAGGCTCCGGGAAACGCTGGAACGCATCGCCGTCAGCAAGATCGTGATCACGCGGCCGGAACGCCTCACCCCCTTCTGCTTCCCGATCAAGGTGGACAGCCTGCGCGATACCATGACCAGCGAAAAGCTGGAAGACCGCATCAAAAAATTGATCGCTTCAAACGGGTAATAATTGATAATTTGCAGCCGGATTAAAAAGAGGAAAGCGTGACAGGGGAAATATTCGTTTACCAATCGCAACACTGGCACCTGTTGCCGGAACGCGCAATTTACTGGGAAGAAGAACAGGCGCTCATCATATCGGATCTACATCTGGGTAAGGCTACACATTTCCGCAAAGCCGGGATTGCCGTGCCCACAGGTATTGCAGAGGAGGACCTGCTGCGCCTGCAGCGGCTCATCATCCGCCTCCAACCCAAACAGATCATTATCGTGGGCGATATGTTCCATAGCCGGGAAAACAATGAGGTACAATATTTCAGCATCTGGCGCCGGCAATTCCCGCAGATCGTTTTCCACCTCGTAGTGGGCAATCATGATATTATGCCGGCGGAAATCTATGCCAACCTGCAGATCACGACTTCCCCCGACCTCACCATCCGCGATATTCACTTTATTCATGAACCCTGTGGAGATGATAACGGTTACGCCTACACGTTTTCAGGCCACCTGCATCCCGGCTACGTGATGGCTGGCCCGGCTAAGCAGCGGTTGCGGCTGCCCTGCTTTTATTTCGGCCGCCACTGCGGCATCCTGCCTGCCTTCGGGGATTTCACCGGCATGGCCACCGTTGATGCCGAACCGGGAGAGGCGGTTTTCGTCATTGCCGGCCAATCAGTGGTCAGGGCCCAATAAGGTTTTATGAAAATAGCTTTCCACGACGTTTACGTTCACCCGCTGCCGCCTAACCATCGCTTCCCGATGGTCAAGTATGAACTGATCCCCCAACAGCTGCTCCGCGAAGGCATCATCCAGCCCGGCCACCTGTTTGCCCCTGATCCGCTGGACGAGGCCATCATCCTGCTCACCCACGAAAAGGAATACTGGCGCAAACTCCGGGATCAGCAGCTGACCTACCGGGAGCAACGGGTCATCGGCTTTGAGCAAAGCCCGCAGCTCACCCTCCGGGAAATCACCATCGGCCAGGGCACCATCGATATCTCCCTCCATGCCCTCGGTCATGGGATCGGCTTTAACGTGGCCGGCGGCACCCACCACGCCTTTGCCGCCCGCGGCGAAGGTTTCTGCCTGTTGAACGATATTGGTTTGGCGGCTAACTACCTGCTGGATCAGCGGAAAGTGAAGCAGGTGCTGGTGATCGACCTGGACGTACACCAGGGCAACGGTACGGCCGCGCTGTTCGGCAATAACGCCAGCGTCTACACGTTCAGCATGCACGGCGCGCATAACTACCCGTTCCATAAGGAGCGGTCCGACTGGGACGTTCCCCTGCCGGATGGCGTCACCGACGGGCCCTATCTTCAGGCCCTCAAAGAAGCATTGCCCGTTTTGATAAACAAGGTGCGGCCCGATATTGTATATTATCTATCCGGGGTGGATATCCTGGAAACGGATAAGCTGGGAAAGCTGAAAATTACCCCGGCCGGCTGTCTGGAAAGGGACAGGCTGGTTTTTGACATATTGCAACGCCATCATATACCCGTGGCCGTAGTCATGGGCGGCGGCTATTCCCCCCGCGTAAAGGACGTGGTGGACGCTCACTGCCGTACTTTCAGCGCGGGTATTGATATTTACGGCTATTGATTTTTTTGGGGGAGAGATTTACCTGCGCAGCGCTTAAGCCTCCCGGCCCCATAACGCCGGTTCGCGGGCCATGCCAGGGCTCCGGGCGTACTTAAAGGCTGTCAGCCCGCATTACGCCTGCTCCTGGATAATCCTGCCATCCCTCATCACAAGCTGGCGGTCGCTAAGCGGGGCCAGTTCCTCGTTGTGCGTAACGATGATAAAGGTCTGGTTCAGCTTCTCCCGGAGTTCAAAAAAGAGGTTGTGCAGCTCCCTGGCATTACGGGAATCCAGGTTGCCCGTGGGCTCATCGGCCATCACCACGTCCGGCGCGTTGATCAGCGCCCTGGCAACGGCCACCCGCTGCTGCTCCCCGCCGGAAAGCGCCCCTGGTTTATGATCCAGCCGGTCCTTCAAACCGAGGGTTTCCAGCAGGAACGCCGCCTTTTCCCGGACCGCGTTTTTATTCGTGCCGGCGATAAACCCCGGAATACAAACGTTTTCGATCGCGGTAAACTCCGGCAGCAGGTGATGGAACTGGAAAATAAAGCCAATATGGCGGTTCCGGAAGTCTGCCAGGCGGTTGCCTTTCAGGCTGGTCAGGTTCACATCGTTGAGCATAATTTCGCCGGAGCTGGGCTGGTCCAGCGTTCCAAGGATATGCAACAGCGTACTCTTGCCGGCTCCCGAGGAACCGACAATGGTCACTATTTCTCCTTTACTGACAGTTATATCCACTCCCTTCAAAATCGGTAAGTTGGAATAATTTTTGGTGACATTGCGAGCGGTTAGCATAACCCAAAGAAAAGTAAATAACCAATAAAATAGTAAAAGTTGTTTATTTCAAATTAAATAATACTTTTGCGAAAAATTAAAAAAGTAAAAATTTTAATAAGATGTACTGGACATTAGAATTAGCTTCATACCTGGAGGATGCTCCATGGCCAGCTACTAAAGACGAACTCATTGACTACGCAATCCGCTCCGGTGCACCGATTGAAGTGATTGAGAACCTGCAGGAGCTGGAAGATGAGGGAGAAATTTACGAAGGTATTGAGGATATCTGGTCCGATTATCCATCCCAGGATGACTTCTTCTTCAACGAAGACGAGTATTAATCAGATGATCCGTTGTTACCTATAGGCTCCTGAGAGTCCTATGCCGAAAGAATTGCAGCCGTTTCACCTAGGTGGAGCGGCTATTTTTGTGCCTATGTGAAGGCAGCGCCCCGGCGCGCCACCCGCTAAAACTTCCCCCAGCAAAAAGGCCGCTGCAATCGCAGCGGCCTTTTCAGGTATAATGATACTATTGTGTGCTTATTGTTTTTCCATCTGTTTCACCACGCCTTCAGAAACGCCGGTGTAGGAGAAACCGCCATCATGGAACAGGTTCTGCATGGTTACCATTCTCGTCAGGTCGGAGAACAGGGTAACGGCATAATCCGCGCACTGGTCAGCAGAAGCATTGCCCAGCGGGCTCATTTCTTCCGCATAAGACATAAAGCCATCAAAACCTTTTACGCCACCGCCTGCGGTTGTCTTAACCGGCGACTGGCTAATGGTATTGATACGCACTTTCTTGTGTACACCGTAGTGATAACCGAAGCTGCGTGCAATAGACTGCAACAGCGCTTTGGCATCAGCCATTTCACCGTAGTCAGGGAATACGCGTTCCGCAGCGATGTAAGACAGCGCAATCACGGAAGCCCACTCGTTCAGCGCATCCAGCTTGTAAGCGGTTTGCAGCACACGGTGTAAGGAAATAGCGGAGATATCAAATGTTTTGTGGTTAAAGTCATAATCCAGGTCGGTATAGCTTCTGCCCTTGCGAATGTTCATACCCATCGCCACGGAGTGCAGCACGAAGTCAATCTTACCGCCAAAATGCTCCATGGATTTAGTAAACAGGTTATTCAGATCATCCATGTTGGTTACGTCAGCAGGAATTACCGGTGCATTACAGGTTTCAGCCAGCTTCTTGATTTCACCCATACGGAGGGCAATAGGAGCATTGGTAAGCACGATTTCAGCGCCTTCTTCTACACAACGCAGTGCAGTTCTCCACGCGATAGACTTATCATCCAAAGCGCCAAAGATGATACCTTTTTTCCCTTTTAATAAGTTATGAGCCATTTGGTCAAAAATTAATTTCGGCAAAAATAGTCGTTATAGTTGAAAAAAGCTATTTGATTTATTTACCGGACCATTTCCCGCGCATTTTCCAGCGCGGCGGCTGTAGGCTTCTCTCCGCTTAACATTTGGGCGATCTTGCTGATGCGTTCTTCCAGGGACAGCAGGCGTACGCTCGTACGTACCTTGTCCGCCGCCGCATCCTTGTACACAAAATAATGCGCATCCGCCTTACCCGCTATCTGCGGCTGGTGCGTGATGCAGATGATCTGGTGCTCTCTGGCAAGGTCCTTCAGGATGATGCCCACCTGCTTGGCAGCTTCCCCGGAAATACCGGTGTCTATCTCATCGAAGATCAGCGTAGGCAAGTCTACGGACTTAGCCACGAGCGATTTCACGCAAAGCATAATCCGGCTCAGCTCACCGCCGGAAGCCACTTTGCCCACCGGGGCAAACATATTGCTCTTGTTGGCGTCAAACAGCAGGTCGATCGTATCCTGCCCGTATTCGTTCAGTTCCCCGTTAACAATATCCACTTTCATGCGGGCATTAGGCATACCCACCTGCGCCAGCAATTCATTTACTTTCTTCTCAAACGGCTGCGCCGCGCCAACCCTGGCGGCAGTAATGCCGGCAGCCAGTTCCAGCAGGCGCGCTTTCAGTTCCGCCTGTTGCTGCTCCAGCTCCGCCAGCTGATCGTCGAGGTTAAGCACGCTGGATACTTTCTGTTCCAGGTTGGCTTTGATTTCCAGCAGCTCGGCAGTGGTCTGCACCCCATGCTTTTTGAAGAAGCGGTAACCCATGGCCATACGCTCGTTCACCTGCTCAATGCGGGCCCCGTCAAAATGTACCTGGTCGCTGATGCGGTCTATATCCCCGGCAATGTCCTGCAGTTCGATGTACAAGGACTGCATCCGCTCCGCCACCGCCGGTACATCCTTGTGGTAGTTGGAAATCGTCTGCAGGGACGACTGCATTTGTTTCAACTGCTGCAACAGCGGCTGCTCGTCTTCCTTCAGCTGGAAGTACACACGGCTGAGGGTATTTTTAATTTCCTCCGCGTGGCTGAGTACCTGTAACTCATTGTCCAGGTCTTCGATTTCATTTTCCTTGAAATCCGCTTCGGCCAATTCATCCAGCAGGAATTTGTTGTAGTCCAGCTCCTTGTTGGCTACATCCCTGCTGTCAAACAGTTCTTTATATTTCTTTTGGACTTGTATGTATTGATGATACAGCTGCTGGTATTGCTGCAAGGCCGCGGGTTTAGCGAGGGCGTCTATCACTTCCCGCTGGAATTCCGCGTTGCCCAGTTCCAGCGTATCAAACTGCTGGTGCAGGTCCACCAGGAACTGGCTGAGGGCCGCCAGCTGGGAGATGTTCACAGGCGTATCGTTCACGAAAGCCCTGGACTTCCCCGCAGCGCTGATTTCCCGGCGGATGATCAGCTGATCTTCCACATCCAGTTCATGCGCATGCAGGAATTCGGATACCTGTTTATTTTTCAGCAGGAAGATGCCTTCCACGATACATTTATCCGCTTTATTAAACAGCACGCCGGGATCTGCTCTTTCCCCAAGGATAAGAGAGAGGGCGCCGAGCAGGATAGATTTACCTGCACCGGTTTCACCGGTGATAACATTCAGGTTTCCTGAGAAGTCGACTTCCAGGTGATCGATGATGGCGTAATTTTTAATAATTAAGCGCTGTAACATAAGTCAGGATAATAAAAAATCTATGCAAGTGCTTTATTTCCTCAGCTGCCGCTTAACCGCTGAATTCCGGCTTTGGCGCGGGCGTCGAGGGAATTTTTATAATCGTGGCCTTTCATATCCATGCATTTCTGGTAGCACTGGACAGCTTTGGCTTTATCGTTTCGTTTTTCGTAAATCATTCCCATTTGCAGGCTGGCGCGGGCGGCGTAATATTCCGGCCGGTTGGCGCCCACTTTCACGGTCACATCATACATCTGTATGGCTTTGTCATCCTGCCCGGTTTCATCATAGATGCGGCCTAACCGGTACGCATACTCGAGCTTTTCATCCATGGCGTCAAAGTCCGCCGCCTTCTTCGTCAGCAATAATTTCAACGCTTCGTTGAAATACCCTCCGTCACTGAGCAAACGCACTTTCAGCAGAAATGCATTGGGCCATTTACCGCTCTGCGCTTCCTTCAACGCCTGCTTGTCCGCATCCGTTTCAGTGCCGCCCCTGGTCAGGATCATAGCCCTGTACTTGTTGGCGGCCGCCTGGTTGCCTTCCAGGTAATAATACCAGCTGAGTCGCTGCAAACATTCCTTCAGGTAAAACTTCCCTTTGAAATTGTTGATAAACCTTTCCAGGTACACATGCGCATCGTCGTCCAGGCGGGTGAGCTTCAGCAATCCGTACACATAATTGTAATACTGGATGTCTGCATATTCACCGGAATCATTCCTCTCCTGTAACACCCGGATGCCAACGGCCGCCTTTTGGTTATTCATGGCAAGGTTAGCCACCATCAATGCAAAGAGATAATTATTTTTCGTATCCAGCTGCTTGCGTTGGAGGAACGCCCAGGTATCTTCCGGCTTGTTCACCACAAACAGCGTCAGGTAGCAATAGTAGTAATAGGATTCCTCCCTGAAGTACCGGGCCTCCGGCGCATTGCTTTCTATGAACGCGTTCACATTGTCCATCCCTTCCTTGATACTGCCCTTCATCCCCAGGATGTTCGTGATCCACTTGTACCCGTCCGGAATCGTTCCGAACACGGTTTGCATGGCGCCCAGCAGCATTTTATTCGGTACAAAGTCCGGAAACCGCCGCTGGTTCTCCTTCAGCGTGATGTAAGCTTTGCGGATCTCCCAGGCTGCATCCCACTTTTCGTTGAACTTCACTTTTACCATGGCCCAGTGAAACTTAATAGCCGCCTGGGTGTACAGGTAATAAGGCGAGTCCGGCGAGCCTTCCGCCATCTTATCAAGGCGGAACCCGCGCAGCCCTCTTTTGCGGGAATATTCCGAAGGGTCCTCATTGAAGAACAGCGGGAAAAAATCCGCATAGTCCTCCAGGAAATAAGGCATCAGGTTATCAGGATGCTCTTTTTTTTCCGCTTCCAGCAAAGCCCTTCCCGCGTTAATGCGCAACTGCATGATGGCGTCATACGCCTGCTCACACCGGGTGTTAAAGTCATATACCTTCTGTCCCGCACTAACGTTCAACGCTACACTCAGTACCAAGATTAATGAAACTACGATTCGCATACCGACAAAATTCCTGAAATTAAGGTCTTAAATGATCAAACAATTCACAATTCTCAAAGTTGCCTTATTCCAGCGAATTTCCTGCCACAAATAAAAAGAACTTGTACGCATGGTATTTGCGCGGAGCAATAAATTATGGCAAAACTAATATTTTTAGTAATATGACGCTAATTATATTAGTTTAATTTTTTTTATCTAAAGAGAATTTAATGTGGCAGCGCCTTACCGTTCCGTTCAGTCAAAAAATCAACGCCGCCTTATGCCGTATCAATACATCGTTTCCTTACGCTGCGCCTACTCCTTACCATCCTTATCCATAGGGCATAAAAAAGACCTCCGCGTAATGCGAAGGTCCTTATTCAAAATTCTTTCAGTCAGCGCTTAGATAGTCACGGAAGCTTCCAGGTCGTTGTCTACCAGGATGCGGCCGCAATGCTCGCACACGATGATTTTCTTGTGCTGGCGGATTTCAGCCTGACGCTGAGGAGGAATGGCGTTGAAGCAACCACCGCAGGAATCACGCACGATAGTTACCACGGCCAGACCGTTACGGTAATTTTTACGGATCTTTTCGTAAGCAGCGAGTAAGCGCGGATCAACTTTACCGCGTGCTTCTTCACTCTGCTTTTCGTATGCAGTCTCTTCTTTCTCAGTTTCTGCGATGATCTTTTCCAGCTCGCCCTTCTTGTGCTTCAGGTTAGCTTCCTTCTCACTGATCGCTTTCTTAGCGCTTTCCAGCACACGGCTCTTATCCTTGATCTCCTCGTTGGCATCTTTGATGTGCTTTTCTGCCAGCTTGATCTCAAGGTTCTGCATTTCGATCTCTTTGGTAATTGCCTCAAACTCGCGGTTGTTCTTCACATTGTCCTGCTGCTTCTCATATTTCTTGATCAGCGCTTCCGCATCTTTAATAGCCGCTTTCTTGTTGGAGACAAAATCCTGGATACCCTTGATCTCATTCTCAATGTGTGACTGACGGGTGTTCAATCCTTCGATCTCATCCTCCAGGTCTTTTACCTCAATCGGCAACTCCCCTTTCAGCACCTGGATCTCATCCAGCTTGGAATCAATCTTCTGCAATCTGAGTACAGACGCTAATTTTTCTTCAACGGAGTATTCTTTTACGGTAGCCATGTATTATAAATAATTTACCGGGTTTGTTTTAATCGTAGATTTAAGAGGCGCAAAATTACGGAATTTTTCAGTCAATATATGATAAAATAATTCCACTGTAAACTGCTCGCTCTCAAAATGTCCAATATCTGCAATAACTATTTGATTATCAGCATCAAAAAATTCGTGATACTTGAAATCCGAGGAAATGTACACATCCGCCCCTGCCCCAATCGCCCGCTTCAGCAGGAAACTGCCCGCGCCGCCGCATAAGGCCACCCGCTTCACCTGCTTACCCCGCAGGTTCGTGTATTTTACACATCCCGCCCCAAATCGCTCCTTCACCAGCCGCAAAAACTCCAATTCCTCCATCGCTGCCGGTAATTCGCCCACCAGGCCGGAACCCACTTCATTATACGTATTGTCCAGGTTTACAATGTCATACGCCACTTCCTCGTAAGGGTGGCTCGACAATAATGCGGCCATCACACGACCTTCCAAATATAACGGAAAAATCACTTCCAACTTCGTTTCCTTTTCAAAATGTCGCTCCCCCACTTTACCCACATACGGATCCGTACCCGCGCCGGCCTTAAACGTACCCTCGCCGACCCCGTTATAGCTGCATTCGCTGTACTCCCCGATATGCCCGGCCCCGGCCTCAAACAGCGCTGCGCGCACCTTCTCCGCATCCGCCTCCGGCACAAAGGTGTATAACTTCTTCAGCAAGCCCTTCTTCGGCTGCAAAACCCGGCATTTTTCCAACCCCAGCCGGCCAGCCATCTCCGCGCACACCCCGTTGCGCACATTGTCCAGGTTCGTATGCGCCGCATACACCGCCACATCATGGCGGATCGCCTTGATCGCCACCCGCTCCACGTAATTGCTGCCGGTAATCTTCTTCAACCCGCCAAACACTATCGGATGATGCGCCACCACCAGGTTGCAGCCCCGGGCAATCGCCTCGTCAATCACCTCCTCCGTCGCATCCAGCGTCAGCAACACATTGGTCACCTCCCTGGACGCATCGCCAAACAGCAGCCCGGCATTGTCATAACTCTCCTGGTATTGTAAAGGCGCGAAACTTTCGATCGCCCGGATAATCTCTTTTATTTGCATAATGGGTAAAAATTAATGGTTCATTCGGGTCATCCCCTACATTTGTAAAAAAATATAAGTTATGCCAGGAAGCAAATCTACAGCAGAACAATATGCGGCGTATAAACAAAAGATGCAAAAAATTGCAGACGTAAGAAATGCCATCGCCGTGCTGGGTTGGGACCAGGAAACCTACCTGCCTGAAAAAGGCGCCGGATTCCGGGGCCAGCAGATCACCACCCTCAGCACCATCGCGCATGAACTGTTTACCGCGCCTGAACTGGGCAGCCTCCTGCACGAACTCCACCACCACCCGGAACTGGATGCCGTTCAACAGAAAAATATCGCCCTCTCCCTGGAAGATTACGATAAAAATAAAAAATACCCGGCTTCCCTCGTAGCCGAAATATCGGAAGCTACCAACCAGGCCTACCACGCATGGATCAAAGCCCGCAAAGCAAACGACTACCAGGTCTTTGAACCGGCCCTCGCCCGCATGGTGGAACTCAAAAGAAAAGAAACCGCCGTTCTCGGCTACGAAGATCATCCCTACAACGCCCTCCTCAACGAATACGAAAAAGGAGCAAACGTGGATATGCTCGATACCATCTTCACAGAAGTGAAAACGGCACTGTCGCCCCTGCTGGACGATATTGCCAAACAAACGCCCGCCCGCCGCGATTTCCTGCACCTGCACTTCGATCGCGACAAGCAATGGCAACTCGGCATCGACCTCCTCAGGCAAATGGGCTACGATATGAACGCCGGCCGCCAGGATATTTCCGAACACCCGTTCACCACCAGCTTCAACCCACTGGATGTACGCGTAACCACCCGCATCGATGAGAACGACTTCAGCAACATGACCTGGAGCTGCATCCACGAAGGCGGGCACGCCCTCTACGAACAAGGCCTCCCCACAGAGCAATACGGCCTGCCCTGCGGCGAAGCGGCCAGCCTCGGCATCCACGAATCGCAATCCCGCCTCTGGGAAAACAACGTGGGCCGCAGCCTCAACTTCTGGAAATTCCAATACCCGCGCATACAGGCCCTGTTCCCGGAACAACTGGGCAACGTTTCCCTGCAGGAATTCTATAAAGCCATCAATCACGTACAGCCATCCCTCATCCGCACGGAAGCGGACGAAATCACCTATCACTTTCATATCATGATCCGGTACGAAATTGAGAAAGGATTGATCGATGGCTCCATCAGCACCAAAGACCTGAATAAAACCTGGAACGACTACTACCGTCAATACCTGCACGTAGAAGTACCGAACGATACGCAGGGCGTGCTGCAGGACATCCACTGGTCCCACGGCAGCTTCGGCTACTTCCCTACCTACTCCTTGGGCAGCTTCTACGCGGCGCAGTTTTTCACCACTGCACAAAAGCAGGTGCCCGACCTGGATGTCAGCATCGCCAGCGGCAATTACCAGCCCCTGCTGGAATGGCTGCGGAACAACATCCATCCGTTCGGCAGGTTCTATACCTCCAATGAACTTTGTCAGAAGATCACCGGGAACCCGCTGCAATTCAGCTACTTCCTGGATTACGCGGCAGGCAAGTTCCTCCGGGGATAAAAAGAGAAAGGGCAATGCGCTTTGTCAGCACATTGCCCTTTCCTATATCCGTTAACGTTATTTCAATAACGCATCCAGCGCCTCCTTGCTGGTAATCCCTGTAAACCTCCGCTGCTCCACGCCATCTTTGTAAATAATGAAAGTGGGCAACGTCGTTGCCCTGATGGATTGCATCACTTCTGTATCATTTCCCCCGTCCACTTTTACCAGTTTCACATCCCTGCGCTCTTTCAGCAACGCCTGTAACACCGGCTCCATCTGCCTGCAGGGCGGGCACCAGGCTGCGCCTACATCCGTCAGTACCCAACCTTTCGTTTGCACCTGGCGCTGATACGCATCCACGGCCATTTGCGGCTGTTTGTCCTTTACGCCCTCCAGCGCCATACCAGCCTGCTTCCAGGCATTGATGCCCCCTTCCAGCTCTACCACCTTGCTGAAACCATTCTCCCGCATCCATTTGGCGGCAGCGGTACTCCTGCCCCCGCTCAAACAGTAAATGTACACCGGCTGGTCCTTATGCAGGTATTTCACCCTTTCGAAGAACTCTTCTTTTTTCGTATAGTCGGCCTGCAAAGCATGTGGCAAATACCCGGTTTTGAATTCATTGGCAGTGCGCACGTCAAACACCTGCACGCCCGGCCGGGCAATATCTTTGGCAAAGGCGGCTGCATCCTCCCGCTGCCCGTCCTGGGCAAATACGCCCAAACCTGCCAGCAGCAAAGCGGTAATGGTCAACAATTTTCTCATAAACAAAAAGCTTATTTCGGGATAAAATTAATAAATACTTCCTTGCCCTGCCGCGCAGGATGCGAATTATAGCAGGTGGCGAGGGTATGCAGGTCAAAATAAGGTGAAAATATTTCCCGGTATTCCTCCACATCTCCCCCAAATGGCGGCCCCTCCTGCGGAAACTGCCGGTTAAACAACACTCCTGCCAGGCGCCCGCCGGGCGCAATCAACGCATGCATATGCGCTACATACTGCCTGCGCAGCGCCGGGTCCAGCGCGCAAAAAAAGGTTTGCTCCAACACCACATCATACTGGCCGGTATGGGCAAAAAAATCACCCTCCACCACCTTAACGCCGCTGCCTGCAAACCGCTGCCGCAGCCGCTCCGCCACCACCGGCGCGATATCCAGCACCGTCACATCGGTGAAGCCCTGCTGATGCAGGTAGTCCGCCTCATAACTATTGCCGCCACCGGGAATGAGTACACGCAATTGCTTGTTGCCCAGCTGGTCAATGTAGGCCTTCAGCGGAGGCGATACCTGCCCCATGTCCCAGCCCGTTTCATTGTTCAGGTAACGGTCGTTCCAATATTGACTATCCATCATCTTGAGAAGTTAAAGACGCTCAATTTACGGGTATTCCCCCAATCATGAAGATATAATACAGCAGTACAAATTATTGTATTATTTTTAACCCATCACATACCTATGACTTGCCTGTAAAGGCGCCTATGCCATGAAAAACTTTTTTTGCCGTATATCCTTAACAGTGAGTTTATTACTGTTATTGTCCTTTGCCAGCAGCCAGGCGCAAAACGTGACCATCAGCGCGGATAAAACCAGCGGTTGCGTGCCATTGCTGGTCAGCTTTACCGCCACGCCCGACCCGGGTTATACCAGCTACGAATGGACCTTCGACCAGGGCTCCGGTATCAACAACCTGCTGGCTCCAAAGAAAACTTTCGATGTTCCGAAAACATATAAAGTCACCTTTACCGCCAATTACCCCTCCGGCCCTGTTTCCAAAACGCTGGACGTGGTAGTGCACGATGCGCCCAAAGCCGTATTCACCGGCCCTGTAACAGATGCCTGCCAGTACAGCACCCTTTCGTTTACGGACAACTCCTCCACCGCAGATGGCAACATCACCTCCATTGAATGGGATATGGGCGATGGCACCCTCCTCAGCGATGTCCAGGGTAAAACCGTGAGCCACCAGTTTAATGCATCCGGCACTTACAATGTGAGCAGCATCGCCATCAACAACTGGGGATGCCGCAGCAGCAGCGCGCCGCTGCCAGTCAGGATACGCACTGCGCCGGAGAAGCCGGACTTCCAGGCAGTTAAAGCCAGCAGCTGTACCGCTCCTTTCGATGTTACCTTCATCAACAAAACGCCTGACCCCAATAAGGAATTTACGTTTACATACGATTATGGCGATGGTACCAGCGGTACCAGCCCCAATCACCAATACCAGCAACCGGGAAAATATACGGTAACGCTCACGGCTACCAACGGGGATTGCCAGAGCAGCACCACGCTGACGGATTACATCAGCATCGGCAACCTGAAAGCATCTTTCACCTATTCCAATGCCTGTATGGGCCAGCCGGTGCAGTTTACCAATACCTCCACGCCCGCGCCCTCTTCTTCCATCTGGACGTTCCCGGACATGACCACCGCTACCACGCAGCATGCCACCCATGGCATCGCAGCCAGCGGGCAGATGGTGGTGCTGTCCGTAACGCTGGACGGTTGCTCCGATGTCGTGATGATGCCCATCACCCTGTTCGACAACCCCACCGACCAGCCAACCGTTACGCCCAACAACACCTGCCAGCTGCCGGCCACCACGCAGTTCACCGTTACGAACAGCAATGCCGCTTCCTGGTCATGGACGTTTGACGATGGCGCGCCCGCATCCACAGAACAAAACCCGGCGCATAGTTTCACACAAAACCGCGCGTACAATGTTGTAATGACCGCCACCACCGCACAGGGCTGTACCGTCAGTAAACCGCTGATGGTGGATTACTCCTTACCCTCCGTGGAAGTGCAGGCCGCCAGGCTGGATAGCTGTATCCCTTTCAACGCCAGGCTATCCACCAGGGTAAACACCCGGCCGTATGAGCCCATCGTTGACTACCAGTGGGATTTCGGGGACGGTACTACCGGCACGGGACCTGCCCCTTTACATACCTATACCTCGGAAGGTATCTTCAACGTCATACTGAGGTACACTACAGTTAACGGCTGCCAGGGCCAAGCTACAATTGAGCTGCGGGCAGGCCGCAAACCGGTGGTGGACTTTTCCGCCACGCCGCTTACGGTATGCGCCAAGGACCCGGTGCAGTTCACCAACCTCTCCCAGCCACGGGGCCAGGAATGGCAGTGGACTTTCCTGGAAGATATAGACGACCCGCGCACCCCCCAGGACGATCGCATCAGCCTCCTCGAAAACCCGGAACATTATTTCCGCTCCGTGGGCCTGCACGATGTACGGCTGATTGTGAATAACTATGGCTGCCGCGATACGCTCGTTAAAGTGGATTACATCAATGTGAACCCACCCATCGCGGAATGGGCTACCACCGTTGATTGTAACCAGCCTGCCTACCGTAAATTTACCGACAGGACTGATTGGGGGAATAATCCAGGAGCACCGAAGAATTATCTGTGGGATTTTGGCGATGGCACAACCAGCACGGATCCGGAGCCGGAACGTACGTATGCCAAACAAGGCAGGTTTATCGTTTCCCTAAAAGTAAATAATGGCTCTTGTGATAATGAATACCGGAACGAAGTGATCATAGTCGATCAAAAGCCCACCATCAGCGCCAACCTCGCCGCCGTATGCGTAGGCAAAAGCCTGACCCTTACGGCTACCATCCCGGCGGATACGCTGCAGCAGGGCTATTTCATCTTCTGGGGCGATGGTACGCAGGACTATGCAACGGCCTGGAACCGGCCCGCAGAGCACCAGTACAACACCCCTGGAGAATATAAGATCCAGGTGCGAACAACTGACCTGAATTCCTGCGTAACGGAATCCAATATCATCGACGTTACGGTAAACGGGGCGATCCCGAACTTCAGCTTCACCGGTAAGCTTTGCCGCAACAGCGATATCCTCTTTACCGATCAATCCGGCACAAATGCAGGCAATGCCCTCAGCAGCTGGAAATGGAACTTTGGCGATAATACCGCGGAAGTCAGCTCCACTACCCTACCCACAGATGTGCCGCATCAATATGCAAAGGATGGTACCTACCCGGTTACACTAACGGTAACGGATAAGTACAATTGCTCCGTGAGCCTGATGAGGCCCGTCACGCTGGATAACCATAAAGCCGCCTTCACGGTTACCAGCACGGAGCCCTGCCTCAACGAATCCCGGATGTATTACAACACCTCTACCGGCTATGCCAGCGTAGCGTGGGATTTCGGCGATGGCACCACCAGCACGGAGATATACCCGCAAAAGAACTTTACCGCGCCCGGCACCTACGAGATCAAACTGAAGATCACTTCCGGCGCCGGCTGCGTGGATGAAACTTCACAAAAAATCCGCGTACCTGATCCAAAGGCGGACTTCCTCCTGCCGGAAACGCTGGTGCCGTGCCCGCCGGCGAATGTAACGCTGACGAATACTTCGGTGGACTTCATCCGTTCCCGCTGGGATTTTGGAGATGGTACCAATACCGGGAACAATAACCCGGACGGACATATTTACTCACGGCCAGGGACCTACGAAATTGCGCTGACGGTGTACACACGGGAGGGCTGCAGTAACCAGGTGAAAAAATCCATCACCATCGACGGGCCGAATGGTACGGCCACTGCTGGCCCGGACCATGGCTGCGCCCCGCTGGATATGAGCATGACGGCCACCGCTACCAAAACCGTTAAATACACCTGGGATTTTGACGACGGTGTGGTGGAAACAACGACCACGCCGCAGTCGCCCCCGCATACCTATGCGAACGGCGGCATCTTTACCCCGCGCGTGATACTCATCGATGCGCAGGGCTGCGAAGTGCCGGCCATCATCAACGATAAAATAATTGTGGATAAACCAGTGGCCGACTTCAGTATCGACAACTCCGCCGCCTGCGGAGGAGGCCTGGTGAAATTTACCAACCTCTCCAAAACGCTGACCGAGGAACAACTGGGAATGCCTTTGAGCAGTACCTGGGATTTCGGGGCGCCCGGCGATCCCGGCAATACCAGCACCATCCGCCACCCTTCGTTTAACTATCCGAATCCCGGGAAACATACGATCAACCTGCAAGTGGTTACCGCCTACGGCTGTAAGGCTTCTGCCGCCAAAGAGCTGACGGTGCCTACCCAGCCACGGGCCGCCATAGACCCGGTTGCAGACATCTGCCAGGGCTATTCCACCACGATCACCGGCCATGAAACCACCGGCCAGGCGGACGCCAGGTGGCAATGGACCATCAACCCCGGCATCAGCACCACGCAGCAAACGCCCATCGCCTATAGTGGCGATGCTGCGGGCATCAAGTCCGTCCAGCTCACCGTTACCAATGCGGACGGCAGCTGCCCCAATACCGCCAACACGCAGTTTACCGTGCGCGTATCCCCCACGCTGGCGCCCGCGCCGGATAAAGTGAATGTATGCAGGGGCACGCCGCTGCAGCTGATGGCCAACACGGATGCCAATGCCACCGTACTGTGGACGAACTATAACATCAACGACGCTACCAGCGCCTCCCCGCTGGTGACGCCGGATATCGATACTACCTACACCGTAGTGGCTACTAACCCTTACGGCTGTACGACTACGAAGAAAATCAGCCTGACGGTTACCCAGCCTTTCGTGGTACGCACCACGGATGCCGCCATCTGCAAGGGTACCTCAGCCAGGCTGCTGGCCACCGGTGCGGACGGCTACCAGTGGACGCCCGCGGCCAGCCTTAGCGACGCGAATATTCCGAACCCGGTAGCGCAACCCGCTGTGAGTACGGACTACACCGTTACCGGCCGGGATAAGTTTAACTGCTTCACTTCCACGGCGGTGGCGCATGTGATAGTGAACCCCGCGCCAACGGTGAACGCAGGGCCGGATATCACTACCTCCAACGGCAGCATCATTCCGCTGCAGCTGCAGGTAAGCGAAGATGTGACCACCGTCAGATGGACGCCGCAGGAAGGCCTCAGTTGCAGCGTTTGCGCCAGCACCACCATCACGCCCAAAAACGACGCTACCTATTATATTGAGGTGGCTAACCGTTACGGCTGTACGGCGCAGGATGAACTGCGCCTGAAGATCGTTTGCGATAATGCCAACATCTTTATACCCAATTCCTTTAGCCCTAACCGCGATGGCGTGAATGATATATTCTACATCCGGGGAAGAGGCGCGCAGGAAGTGAAATCCTTCCGGATCTTCAACCGCTGGGGGCAGCTGATCTTCGAGCGCTATAGCTTTACTACGGATGATAGCAGCAAGGGATGGGACGGCACCTTCAAAGGGCAGCCGGCTAACCCGGACGTATATGTGTACATGACGGAAGTGGTCTGTGATAAAGGGGGGACCCAGTTGCTGAAAGGAAACATTACATTATTGAGATAAATGATTCATAATCAATAGCAAATAGATAGGACAGGTCATTTTATTATTTTTTTCATTAATTTGTGGACTGATTTATGAAAAACCGCCCGAACCTATGAAATATCCTCAGGCAAAATGTTTCAGGACATTGTTGTTACTGTTAGTGTTATTAGTTGGAGGAAAGCTCTATGCCCAGCAGGCTAACTTCACTTACACCACTTCCCCGGCATCATTGTGCGCACCTGTTACAGTTACATTACAGAACACGACCACCGGCTCGCCGGTAATGTACACCTGGGATTTTGGGGACGGCCGTACTTCGCATGACTTAAATCCGCAAATTACCTATACCACCGGCGGCGTGAAACGTATTACCCTTACGGCAAAATATTATAACACGGAAAGCAGCTACTATAAGGAATTTACAGTAGCGGCTACGCCTGTTCCTGATTTCCGGGCAGACGTTACCCAAAGCTGTAAAGTGTACACGGCTAACTTCACGGACCTCACGCCGGATGGCGCCGTACGCACCTGGACCTTCGGAGATGGCAGCGCACCCGTGACCACTACCAGCGCCACGGTAGCCCATACCTATTCCAAAGCAGGCAAGTTTGACGTGACGTTGAAAGTCGCTAACGCCAACGGCTGTACGCAGCAAGTTACCAAAGCCTCCTACATCAATATTTCCCTGCCGGAAGTAACGCTCAGCGCCCCGGTATCCGGCTGCGTGCCTTACCAGGCAGCGCTTACCGCCACTTCCACCAACACCATTAACGACCCGGTAACCGGTTATACCTGGGAGTTTGGAGATGGCGTAACGCAAAACGGCAATGCTTCCGTTACACATACTTATACGCAAACCGGTACTTACCCGGTCACGCTTACGGTGAATACCAGCAGCGGCTGCGTCATCAAAAAAACTTTCGACAGGCAGGTACGCACAGGTAATCCGCCTGGCAACGTGAGCTTCACGGCCGCGCCGCTGGTGGCTTGCACCGGGGAGCCGGTGCGGCTGATCGCCAACGCGCAGTATGCGGATACCTATAGCTGGGACTTTGGCGATGGCGCCACCCAGGAAACCACTTCCAATGATATCCGCCATAGCTTCAACGCCAACGGCAACCTGAGCATACAAATGAAAGCCGGCAGCAACGGCTGTTACACTGCGGCAACGCCAGTGGCGATTACCATCAACGGGCCGGTATCTTCTTTTAGTTTTGTGCGTAACTGCAATAAGAAAAGCGAATTCAGTTTCACCAATACCAGTACCAATACCACGGCCAGCAGTACTTACCAGTGGGACTTCGGGGACAACAGCCCTGTTGAAACAGGCCGGGATGCGGTACATACCTATACTACTCCCGGCAAATACACCGTACGCCTCACCGTACAGGACAACGGCGGCGCCTGCACGCACAGCAGCTTCCAGACGGTGTATTATTTCAACGCTGATTTCACGACAGGAGTAAGCGCTATTTGCCGGGGCAGCAATGCCACCTACGAGGTACTGAACGTGCCGCTGGAACTGGTGGCCGGTTACACCTGGAACTTCGGAGACGGCACTACGCAGCAGACTAACGCGCAAAGCTATACGAAAAACTGGCCGGCTGCCGGCACTTACGATGACCAGCTGACCATTCATTACAACCACCCCGCCTATTGCGACGATGTGGTGAGGAAAACCGGGAACATAAGCATATTGGCGCCGGCGGCCAACTTCGACCTTTCCGGAGGCGCTTGCGCCGGACAGCCGGTGAGTTTCCGCAACACGTCCGTGACATCTCCCAATATCCCCCTTACCAACTGGCAATGGGACCTGGGGAACGGACTGGCGTCCGCCTCGCAAACGCCGCCGGCCACCAAATACAGCGCCAGCGGCAGCTATAACGTGAAGCTGGTAATCACGGACGCCCGTAATTGTATGGATAGTATTACGAAAGCCGTGACGATCAACCCGGCGCCGTTCCTGAAGGTAACGGCTACCAATCCGAAAATCTGCGAGGGCGCAGGCACTACGCTGACCGCTATTACAGACGGGAATGTGCAATGGCTTACGACGGACAATATCAGCTGCATCTATTGCAGCACCCCGGTGGTATCTCCCCCGGCCTCTAAAAAATACCTGGCGGAAGCTGCTAACGCCTACGGCTGTACGATGCGGGATTCCCTGGACGTAACCGTAGTGCCCAAGCCTAACCTCACGGTGGCTGCCAGCGATATCATCGTCTGCTATGGCAGCAGTACCAAGTTACAGGCTTCCGGCGCCGCGTATTATAACTGGACGCCGGTGGATGGGCTCACCAATAATGAAATTGCGGACCCTATCACCACGCCCACAGCGGATATCACGTACCAGGTAACCGGCGCCAACGACCCGATGTGCCCTGCCAGCGCGCCGGTAACAGTGAAGGTAAGCGTGAAGCCCACACCGGAAGTTAACGCCGGCAAGGACCAGACAATTTCCGTAGGAACCGCCACCACGCTGATGGCTACCGGCTCACTGGATGTGGTGAAATGGGAATGGTCCCCGGCGGACTACCTCAGCCATCCTAACAGTCCGGTTACGATAGCCACCGTGCGCAAACCAATGACCTACAGCATTACCGGCACTAACCGATACGGCTGTACGAAAACGGATGTCATGGAAGTGAACCTGGTCTGCGGCAGCGATGCCATCTTTATTCCAAACAGCTTCAGTCCCAATGGCGACGGCGTAAACGATGTGTTCTACCCCCGCGGGAAAGGCATCAGTTTCGTGAAGTCGCTGCGCGTATTCAACCGCTGGGGGCAGGAAGTGTACCACCGCGAAAAATTCAATACAGACGATATCAGCAAGGGCTGGGATGGCTACTTCAAAGGCCAGCCGCAGTCCGCCGACGTGTACATTTATTTTCTGGAAGCTTATTGCGACACGAACGAGCTGTTGCAGCTGAAAGGCAATTTAACATTACTGAGATAACATCATAACCTGGATACATGAAACACCTGTACCGACTACTCCTGCTTTCCTGCATGGCCCTCTATGGATCGGGCGCCATGGCGCAGGACATCCATTTATCGCAATTCTACGAAACGCCCATCCTTCGTAATCCGGCGCTGATAGGGATTTTCAATGGAGATGTGCGGGTCCAGGCGGTGTACCGCAACCAGTGGAACCAGGTGACCATTCCTTACCAGACGGGTACTTTGAGCGGGGAGATCAAATTCCCGGTGGGTAACGCCAACGACTATCTGACGACCGGGCTGCAGCTGACCTACGACCGGGCAGGTACCAGCCGGCTGCAATCTACCCAGATCATGCCTGCCATCAACTACCATAAATCCCTCAATGCGGACAAGGCCAGCTTCCTTTCCCTGGGCTTTATGGGCGGCTTTGTGCAGCGGCAGTTTGACCCGGCGCATATGACGTTCGATAACCAGTACACCGGCGGCCGCTTTGATCCGTCCATGCCTACCGGGGAAGAGGGTAAACTGGCGCTGCGCGGCTACAGCTACCTGGATGCCGGCGTGGGCCTGAGCTATAACAGTGTGATCGGGGAAGAGGTGAATTATTATCTCGGGGTAGGGTATTTCCATTTCAACAGCCCAAAGGTTTCTTTTTATAACGACAAGTCCATCATGCTGAACACCAAGCTTACCTTCAACGCGGGCATTTCCATCCCGCTGGAAGAGCGGGTGAAACTGGTGGCGGAATACAACCAGCTGCACCAGGGCAGCTACTCCGAGTACATCGGCGGGGCCATGCTGCGGTATGCGCTGATGGACCAGGGGCTGGAATCGACCCGGGGCATTTACGGCGGCCTCTTCCTCCGCTGGAACGACGCGTTGATCCCTACGGTAAAGCTCGATATGGATAAGTATGAATTGGGGATGAGTTACGACGCCAATATCTCCAAATTGAGGACGGCGAGCCAGAGTTTCGGGGGCTTTGAAATTTCACTGGTGTTTAAAGGCTTCCTTAACAGCCGCAACAGTACGCTGGAGAGTGTGAATTGCCCAAGATTTTAAACGCGGGAACGAATTGAGCGTCAAAAGATTGTGCAGGCAGCCGAAAATTTCCGTTAAAATTTACATAAAAACGAGAAAAAAGCTAACAAAATGGCGCTGGATTTGTTAAATTTACATAGAGGTGTGCACTAGAGATCGTGTGATTTATCAATCAAAAAAAGTTAATATATTTGAAAATAATTTTATCTTTATAGCACTATGTTAAAATCCTCTACCCTCATTTTATCTATGGTTTTTTGCCTGTTCTCGTTGGTGAGCAGCGCTCAGACCGACAAATCCCAGCCGGCAACGGACGGGGGTAGTAAAATTGTCAGACTGTATCCGAACCCCGCTACCTCCGCTATCAACTTCGAAATTCAGCAACAACATAATAACGAGCGTTTATACGATCTTATTGTATATAATTTCCTGGGAAAGAAAATTGACCAGTTGAAATCCATTGGTCAGCGTACAACGGTGAACCTGGATAATTATTACAGCGGTCTGTATATTTACCAGCTGAGGGACAGAAGGGGGAACCTGGTAGAATCCGGGAAGTTCAATGTAGTGAAATAGCGATAAACCTTAACGATATTAAAAAGCCGGTCCTCCATGGACCGGCTTTTTCTTTACCCTTTTACATACATGTCCGACGTGGGCCATAAGATAGTTCGGTTTGCTAACCTCCTGTAAGGTACTAACCGATGGCGCCATCAGCCGGCAGTGGCAATATGCTTATTGTACTTCTACAATCAGGAATTTCAGGTAAGTCGTATTCTCGATATTCCAGAGGATCGGGTGATCCTGGGCCTGCGTCTGGAAGGTAACCTGGCGCAGTTTCTTTTTAGCGTCCTTGGCGGCCATATCGATAATTTCCAGGAACAGGCTGGGCGGCACCAGGTTGGTGCAGGAAGCCGTTACGAGGAAACCGCCGGGTTTCAGGAGCTTCATCCCGCGGAGGTTGATCTCCTTATAGCCGGTGATGGCTTTCTGGATGTTTTCCCTGCTTTTGGTAAAGGCCGGCGGATCGAGGATAACTACGTCGAATTTCTTCTCCTCGCGGGTCCATTGCTTCAGCTGGTCGAACGCGTTTACTGCCTGGAACTTACAGATATCCTGCAGGTTGTTCAGCTCCGCATTGCGGCGGGCGGTGTTCACGGCATGTTCGGAAATATCCAGTCCCATTACGCTTTTAGCGCCATAGTAACCGGCATGGCAGGAGAAGGTACCGGTATAGCAGAATGCTTCCAGTACATCGGCGCCTTTTACGATATGCTGGATAGCGCGGCGGTTGTCCTGCTGGTCCAGGAAGTAGCCGGTTTTCTGCCCATTGACGATATCTACATGGAATTTGAGCCCGTTTTCGTTGATGATCACGTTGGTGTCAAACGGCGCGCTGAGGAAGCCTTTCTGCTGCTCCAACCCTTCCAGTTCCCGCACCGGCACATCATTCCGCTCGTAAATACCTTTAGGTGAGAAGATGCGGTTCAGCGCATCCACGATAGCCCCTTTCCATTTATCCATCCCCAGTGCCAGCGTCTGGATCACCAGGTAATCGTTGAATTTATCGATGATGAGGGCCGGCATTTCATCCGCTTCCCCGAATACGAGGCGGCAGTTTTCCACATAGCCGATCTTTTGGCGGTATTCCCAGCATTTCAGGAGCCTGCGGTAGAAAAACTCATCGTTGATCTCTTCGGATTTATCACGGGTGAGCAGGCGTACCAGTATCTGGGACTGGGGGTTGATGTAACCGCGGCCCACAAAATGGCCCTGGTGCGTGAAAACATCCACGATGTCGCCGGCGTTTACCGGCCCGTCGATCTCTCCCACTTCGTTCCCGAAAACCCAGGGATGGCCCTGCAAAACCCTGTTTTGTATCTTTTTCTTTAAAAAAACTTTAGTCATTTATCGCAATTCGAGGTGCAAAGGTAAGAAATAGGCAGCAGCCATTATCATGCATTACCTGTTCAATGTCAATTTGTCGCCAAATCACCCCTTGGCAAAATAATTGACAACGTATCTTTGCAGACAATCATTACAATTATGACAGAAAAAGAAAAAGACATGCATCAAGAGGAAATTAACAATACCGACAATGAGAACAGCATGCCAGATATTAACGCTGATGAGAATATGAGTGGAACTTCGCATATGAATAATGAGTTGGAAGAAGTTGGTGACCTGGAGAAAAAAGACCAGGAAATCAAAGAGCTGCGCGATAAATATCTCCGTTTGCAGGCTGAATTCGACAATTTCCGCAAACGTACTGCCAAAGAAAAATTAGAACTGATGCAAACTGCCGGCAAGGATGTTATCATATCTTTGCTGGATGTACTGGACGATAGCGAACGCGCTTCCAAACAAATGGAAACAGCCACCGAGCTGCAGGCCGTGAAAGACGGTTCCCAGCTGGTTTTCAATAAACTGAAAAACTCCCTGTTCTCAAAAGGTCTGAAAGAAATGGAGGCCTTACACCAACCTTTCGATCCGGACCTGCACGACGCCATCACCGAAATCCCTGCCCCTGCACCGGACCTCGCAGGTAAAGTGCTGGACGTGCTGCAGAAAGGCTACTATATGAATGACAAATTGATACGTCACGCGAAAGTCGTAGTAGGTAAATAAATGACGATGTGGCATAAGCCAGGTCTATTACTATGCTGACAACTGACGGATTTATTATATTTTTTAACAGCACCAAAAACTCCATACCAATGGAGTTATAAGTTTTTTATATAATGTCTACCAAAAGAGATTATTACGAAGTCCTTGTTGTGTCGAAAACGGCTTCGCAGGATGAGATTAAAAAGGCTTACCGCAAAGTAGCCATGCAATATCACCCGGACCGTAATCCCAACAATAAAGAGGCAGAAGAGAAATTCAAGGAAGCCGCTGAAGCATACGAGGTGCTGAGCGACCCGGACAAGCGCGCGCAGTACGACCGCTTCGGGCACGCCGGCATGAACGGTAACCGCGGTGGATTTGGTGGCGGCGGTATGAATATGGACGACATATTCTCCAACTTCGGTGACATTTTCGGTGATGATATCTTCGGCTCCTTCTTCGGAGGAGGCAGGCAAGGCGGCGGCCCGGGACGCCGTGGCAGAGGTACCCGTGGTTCCAACCTGCGCGTGAAAATCAAACTCACCTACGAAGAAATCGCTAAAGGCGCCAATAAAAAGATCAAGGTCAAAAAATACGTGTCCTGCCAGCATTGCGGCGGCCTCGGTGCGAAAGACAAAAACTCTTTCCAGACCTGTAACACCTGCGGTGGCTCCGGTCAGGTAAGAAAAGTAACTTCCACCTTCCTCGGCCAGATGCAGACCGTGACCACCTGCCCTAACTGCCACGGCGAAGGTCAGATCATTACCAGCAAATGTAACCACTGTAAAGGCGAAGGCCGCATGTATGGCGAAGAAACCGTCAGCATCGACATCCCTGCAGGCGTGGCGGAAGGCATGCAGCTCAGCATGAGCGGCAAAGGCAACGCCGGAGAAAGAGGCGGCGCCCCCGGCGATCTGCTCATCCTCATCGAAGAGGAACCGCATCCGGAACTGCAGCGCGATGGCCTCAACGTAGCCTACGACCTGCACATCTCCTTCCCGGACGCAGTATTCGGCACCTCCGTAGAAGTGCCCACCATCGACGGTAAGGCTAAAATCAAGATCCCTGCCGGCACACAAAGCGGTAAAATCTTCCGCCTGAAAGGAAAAGGCTTCCCATCCGTTAACTCCTACGACCGCGGCGATCAGCTCATCCAGGTAAACGTATGGACGCCTCAAAACCTGACCAGCGAAGAAAAAGATATGATCGATAAACTCAACGCTTCCGAAAACTTTAAACCGAACCCGGAAAAATCTGAAAAAGGTTTCTTCGAAAAGGTGAGAGATATTTTCAGCTGAGCGGAGTAATCAATACACTTTTCTGCATGGAGAGAAACGGCCCAACAGCCCTTTCTCTCCTTGTTTTTTTCCCGGCCTCCGGCCCCGGCCCAAATCCATAGCACCATGACTGATAAAATGCAGATGTTCGAAAACCGGTTGACCAAAGTACACCGGCATATTTCCAAACTGGCCCGCCGCCAGCATATCACCTGCTACCGTATATACGACGACGATATCCCTGAATTCCCGTTCAGTATTGAAATGTATGAGGACTACGTGTACATCGCGGAGTACCACCGCAAACACGGTATGGACGAGGAAACGCATGAAGCCTGGCTGGACGCCTGCCTGGA
>Ga0164243_10003210_pt1 | contig 26329 bp, 19 predicted proteins | sample OricompcompostOP_FD_108781 | JGI IMG/M metagenome (GOLD analysis project Ga0164243, IMG submission 108781) | Organic Plus compost microbial communities from Emeryville, California, USA - Original compost - Organic plus compost (OP) | ecosystem: Engineered > Solid waste > Mixed feedstock >...
AGCTGCGAGTGAGGAAGGAGAGAGTGTGTGAAGCAAAACAAGTGAACGGCAGTGAGTGAGCACCTACTGGAGCGCAAACGAACTGGTAAGTGAACGGTATATGCAAGGGCGACCGAAGGGAGTGCATTTTACCCTTGCAGATATGTTTTTGCGGAACAAAACGGAACGACTGACGAACACCGCTTTACCTGCGTTGGGGTGTGCGTTGGGAAAAGCAAGTGTATGACTGAATGAGCTGGAGAGCAACGGAAGCGAATGAAGGAATACTCTTGCTGTGCGGTGCTGGAAGTGGGTGAAAGAAGAGAGTGAGGAACGAACGAACGGAATGAACCTACTGGAAGCACATGGGTGCGGGAAGGGAGTGCGTGGGGTGCATAATCTTTGCCTTTTTATCATGATATTTGTTAAGTAATAATTTTCCTTGTTAATGAATACAAGTATTGAAATTGAGATTTCGCCAATTGATGAAGCAGTTGAAGCTATCCTTGAAAAAATTAATGACTTTTTCTTAAAGGATGTTGATGACAAATTCGTTTCACTTGAAATCGAAACCGAGATTGGCAAGTTGATAGATGAGCTGAAAGAAGATCTGTTTTGCGTAATTGAATACCCTTACGTTGACAAGGTTTACAGAGATAGCTATTACCATTATTATTCATCAAAGCATTATACCTACCAACGGGATTGTATCAGAGTATCGCTGTTCAATGGTGAAATATCCCACGATGATTTTCTTAACCCAGAAAGGCACAGTGAACTGAATAATAAATTTCTTGGATTCTTTGTACTTCGGCCAACTATCAATGCCCTGTTTGGTAGGTCAATGATAAGCCCAAAAGCTTTTGAGGATAATAGCTACAAGATTAGTAGCTGCAAAACAAGTTGTCTTGTTTACGGTGTAAAATTAGAGGTTGAAGGATTTCCCCATAGTTCACAGGATGGAGAAACAATCAAGTGTGCAGAGACAACTATTTGGGCACTTATGGAATACTTTGGGAATAAATATCCGGAGTACAAACCTGCCCTTCCTGCGAAAATTCATCAAGCACTTGAGAGATTTTCATATCAAAGGCAGCTGCCTTCTAACGGCCTTACAATGGACCAAATTTCTTTTGCATTGAAGGAGTTTGGATTTGGGACAAGAGTATATGCTTATGATGCCTATGGAGATTCGTTACACGAGATAATTGATAGCTATGTGGAATCGGGTATCCCTGTAATTGTTGGGCTGCAAAGTGGAAATATCGGTCATGTGATTATTGCAATCGGAAAGCAGTATGGTAATAAAAACAATTGGACTGAGATAAAAGCAAATCAAGAAAAACTGATAGGGTCAGACATTGGAAGAATTGAAACAAGTTCCATACCTGCCCAATATGTGGTGCAGGACGACAACCTAATCCCGTATAGATTGATAAATTTGGATCAACCAGGTGAGCACTATGAAGATGAGGATTGCTCAAACTATGAAATAGATTCTATCGTAGTTCCTCTTTACCCAAAAATTTATCTTGAAGCTGTCGTTGCAAAAGAATTGGTAATTCAAGTATTGGAAGATGGGAATGTAGGTTATGATTTTGGAAGTGACTTTGTATTTAGGTTTTATCTCACTTCCAGCCGGTCATTCAAAAATCATGTGGCTAAAATTGCTGATATGGATATTGATTTGAAGAACAATATCCTGATTACGAAGATGCCTAAATTCATTTGGTGCGGTGAGATTTACACCCAAGAAGGCTTTGATCAGGACGATAAAAAGGCCAGAGGTCTTGTTGTTTTAGACGCAACTGAGGCTAATCAGGAGAGTATTGATGCTCTGATCTTTGCGGGTTACCCTGACCGGTGTGTTAGCCTGAATGAAAATAATTTTGTAATTTTGCAGCATCACTTTCAGAACTTTCGTTACTTTGGTAACCTGAAATAAAGCAAAATGGCAAGTAGAAGAGTTAAAATATCATTCCAAACTGTTAATGATGGCAAGTATACCGTCATTAAGAACAGTGCTATTGCTGAGACCAATCAGAGGGTAAAAGCTGCTATGAAAGAAGTGGTAAGGGTTTACGAGAAGAAGGAAACTGAGTCACAGCAAAGAGCAGCACTTCTTGTGCTAAACGCATAAAAAACATTGAAAATCAATATATTAGCCGTCTATTAGATGGCTTTTTTTATGCCTTTTCCGCTTACAAAAACCAAAGGTTATCCTTGCCGTAAGGAGGAATGTCGTCACCGATGAAATGAGGGGCGATTTGAGCCACCATTTCCGGGTACTTGATGGTAACAGGCAGGTTTTGTTGCTTCACTGATTTCCAGTACATCCTGCTGAACTGATATACCTGGTCTATGAGGTCTTGCACCACTTTCATGTCTTCTAACTGCTCGGGTTCGGTACAGAAGAATTTGAGTTTTATCGGAAAGGGATAACCGTCTGCTTTGCTGTGGATGGTTCCGTTGTATCGGGTGTTGTTGAATAGCAGGTATTTGTTCTTCCCAATATTGATGAAAGTGCCGCTTAGTGGCATGAGCTCCGGCCAACTGCTATCAAAAGCAATCAGGTCTTCTGAAACTGTTTTATTGATGGTGATGATGAAAATCGGAATAGGTAAATCAAGTTCTTCCAAGGCAGATTGGATGGGCTGCAATTCATCTTCACTCATGGTTTTATAGAAGTGAATGATGAGCCTATCTGGTGGTTGGTTTACGGTGGCATAGGTTTTTACCGAATCGGCAATTGAGCCAGCAAGAATGTCAATTTCATCTCTCAGGAAATACTCAAAGCGGTTAAACTTCCCATTGTTGGCAAAGCTGAAAGCACTGCCAATGTATTGTACTCCATCATCCACATGCTTGAATGCTCCAACACCAACAATGAGTTCGTTCTTTACAGGTGTATTCAAACGCCAAGGAATGCCATCCAATTTGGCCAACATTGCGACAGCAATGTTTGGCAGACTGTACACCCATCCCTGACCTTGCGATTGCATTTTTACGGGATCAATAGCTTGAGAAGTGATTCTACGTTTAAGCAGTAGTTCTTTTAACTGATAGTAGATTTCCCGCTTGTGCTTTTCCTTCTCGAACTTGTTGTACGGTGTAACATACACAGCAATGTATTTTACTTCAGGATTGAAATGCCGGTTGCTTAGTTCCGTTTCGATTTGAGGAATGGGGTTTTCTCTATCGTCAAATAGAATACTAAAGCCCTTTTCGGTATGAAGGGTAAGGCCAACAAAGTTTTGAAGCCCTTTGAAAAAGCCCATTCCTTTTTCCAATCGCTCCATGATGATTTTTGCCTTTGGCAAATCATCCCGATGCATGATGAAAAATAAGTGGATGTTGTTGTATGGACTTTTCTTGAATGGCTTTAAGGTAGTCAGTTCCTTTTTTGGTGTGATACCTTGCTGATTGTTGCCGAAAAGCAATTGATTGCTTTCGGGAGATGTGTAAGCAATTCTTGCAGGGGCTACCGGCAGGAAGCCACTGCTGTGCAATGGAATGAACTTGCGAAATTCTTCTATATCGAGGTATTGCGTGTAAAAGGACTGAATTTGTCCGAGGTATTTCGGGTAGTTGTTTTCTCTGTCCGGCAATTCACTTTCAATACCCAATGGTGCATCCAAACTTTTTCCAATTACAGGATAGCAGTCTGCCGCATCAATATCTTCAAAGTCTTGTGCCTTTTTCCATTTGAGTAATCGTTTATTGCATAGCACCCAATTGAAGGCCGTAGGGCTGATATTCACTATCAATTCCGCAACGGATTGTTTACACACTTTAGAAGTGTTGTCATAGGTAAGGATGATTTCCGGGAAACGACTTACCGTTGCTATTTGAACCCGAAGACTGAATTTGTGGTACACATCAAAAATCTCTGTACCTGCTCTTTCATCTTTCAACCAAACCTGAGTTTCATTGATAAAGCCCTTCTTGACGATTAAGCCCAACTTCTTTCGGAAGAAGTAGCTAATGGTGTCGTTGTAGTATCGCTTTACGAGGTCTGGATTTTCTGTTTGAAGTTTGGTTGGGAGTAGTGTAAAACCTTCGGCAGGATAGCCGAAAGATGTATAAATCTTATTGGTGCTATTGCGAACTATTCCTGGAAATATCTGCTCAACTTCATTTGGGAACAAGGTGAAATACAATTCCTGACCAGTACCTTGGTTGGTACGGGAATAGTATAAATTAACGGGACCTTTTGGCCAGTCAAATGTGAGGATATTAAAGAATAGGTTCTGCTTCATGCATCTGATTCCTTTGTTTTAATCAAACTCTACGTTGCCAAACCCAAGTGTTCTGCCATTCTCTTTCAAGGTTCTTTCGGTATCCTGACTGAAACCATCAAGATTGGTGGCTTCAATGTGAATGGTGATTTTCACTTTGGTACCTGTGGCTAAATTGAGGTGTTTTAATATCTCCTTCTCAATATCATCTGTGAAACGAAAGAAACGGGTTGCATCGGTTTCTACATGCCCAATAAACCTTGTACGTTTAGCTATTTTTGGGTCTTCTTCATTGGCGATTGTTTCACCTGAACCGCTTCCGGTAGTTGGATAAGGTGTTATTGGGTTTCCTGCATCTGCAGCTTTCTTTGCCTCTGCTTCTTCTCGCTCTTTGGAAATTTGGACTTCTGCAATATCTGGCTTCACTAACAATCCATATCCATCAAGAGAAATCATCACCGAAGTGCCTGCCCGTAATCCTCTATATCTTGCATTTTCTTCATCATAAGATTCTGCATAAGCAAAGGAATCTTTTTGCCATGACACCAAACTTAAACCTGATTCAATGGCTTGCTGAAGTAAATGTGCTGATGAAAGCTTTGGTAAATAGAGATACTTGGCAAAATCTTCACGAAGCTGGCTAACAGACACGTTATCACCACGCCAAAGTGGAATTCTATCTAAGTTGATGCGAAGCTCGGAAGATGCAAAATCGTTGTATAATAAACTTTGTGATGTGAGTTTCTTCAGCACTCGGCTCAGGTATGCTTCCTGATTGGAACCATTCATTTTTGATTCATCCCATTGTACATCTGAACTACCCACTTCCTGGTAAGGTGTAAGAATCCAAACAAAGGTTTCCGGCAAGCGAAGCTTGATGGTATCTAAGCCTGATTTACGCTTTCCTTCTGCTTGATTGGATTGGTAGGCATCTAAGTTCAACGCCTCTTTATCGTCTACAATAGACTTCCATGCTAAGTACGATTTCACCGCTTGCTTTAACTCTTCCAAACGTGTTTTATCCGGTGCAAGGAAAATGAGTGTGTTGCGATAAAGTCTTTGTGATGCACCTTTGGTGCTGAGTATTTCTTTTGCTTTTTGAAATGCCAGACTATTCCCGTCTCTTGGTACATGAGGATGTTTAATTCCCAGCACTACTAATTTCATCTCCAAATCATCCGGCACATCATTGGAGCTTTGCGGCATGAAATGAATGCGCCTTATTTGACTGCCGGAAGGCTGGAGTTGCTGAGTAAACAACGTGAGGATTTCTTCTTCAACCCTGTCTTCCTGAATGTGTGCTGCTCGTTCTTCTGCTGTTCTATTTACGTTGTTCTGCGTACTGTACCAATAGTTTTTACTTTGATGATAAACGAAGGTGGCTTTATCCGTTAGATGTCGTAAGGCATCTGTAAACGTAGGAATGGTTTCACCCGGAAGGATTGCTCCTAATTTTATGCGCTGCTCGTCAATTCCACGATTGGCTGCATTAAAGGTTGGAGCAGAACCAAAGAACAAGGTACGAGCAACTCTACGGGTAGCTGAATAGCGACCAATGTTGGGATAATCATTGTCAATTTGCTTGGGCAATGAATTATTTCCATCTACGTCTTTTTGTATTACTGCTCTCCATGGATCATCCAGATAGCGCATCAACTCGCCCTGGATTTCGGAATCATCCATAGGTACATTGGCTGGTAGAATCAACGGACCTTGGTCGTTATTCTCCCATAGGAAGTGAATAATCTTTGCCATCAAGCGAAGAATACCACGGGTCTTTTGGAATTGTGGTATACTTGCCCATCGCTCCGCTAAGGCATCAAACAATTCAGGATGGATGGGATAAAAGTCTCTTATGCGCTTTTCATAATTACTGTCCTGTGTTTCGTTTGGAAAATCAGTTTTGTTGTTGCGGTAAAACTCACTGAATGCCCTCGCAGTTGCATCTCTATCGGCAAACTGTTCTTTGGTGGCAATGGGTGAGAATAGCCTCCGGGTAACAATTTCAAATGATTCTTCGGTTGTGGCTGCAGACCAAGGTGATTCGATACGACCTATGATATTGCCTAACTCAGCGGCAGCTTGACGGCCTTTATCGCCACCCATTTCTATATCGGAGGCTGGCAAGCTGACCACTACCAATGCATTGTCTACTGTTTTAGCCGCTTCACACAGTGCTTGAGCAAATGACATCTGGGTACCATAGGTTCCTCCACTATCATTGCCCCCCTCTTTAAGCTGACGGGCATACGCTACCCATTCGTCAATAAGGACAACACAGGGAGCATATTTTTTTAGTAATGGTACTAATTGGTCTCCGGGATTTGTGGCTTTTTCATCCGCTTCTTGAAGCATGGCATACCCTTCTTTACCACCCAACTGCCAGGCCAGTTCTCCCCATAGGGTATGTGCCTTTGTACCGTCTGGTTTGGAATGGGTTACTCCAGGAGCAATTCTGTTTCCTACCAAAACAGCTTTATTAACTTTGGAAGGTGGTCGTAAGTCCCCAACCTCGTTGAAAAAGCTTTCTAAGTCTCTTACTGAACTGAAGTTTACACCTGAACATAAATGGTAGATGGCCAACAAAGAGTGGGTTTTACCACCCCCGAAATTGGTTTGCAGGTTTATCACAGGATCTCCGCCAACTCCATTTAACCGTTTTAAGGTGTTGGTCAAAAGCTTCCTGATTCCTTGGGTAAGATATGTTCTGTTGAAAAAATCTATCGGCTTACCATATTCACCGGCACCTTCGCCATCCTGATATACACGCCAAAGGTCAGCAGCAAATTCTGCTTGCTGAAATTTGCCTGAGGCTACATCGGGGTGAGGCGTGATAACCTGTCTCCAAGGTCTGAGGCCAATGGCAGATGCGTCTATCACAGATTTGGCTTCAATGGCTCGGGTTTTCTTACGGGTGTTTTCTTCGTATCGAACCCTAAGCAACTCATTCTTTTGGTTGTCGGCTTCTTCAGCTTCCGGAGCTGCAATGGCACTAAGTAGGCGTTCTACATTATCTAAGGCACGGAAGGCGTCATCAGTATCAAATACGTTGTTCTTATTTTGGTGGGCTGCTCTTTTACGGATTTCCATCAACTCACTTACCCACGACCTTTCAGAATGGCCAAGCACTTTACCAAATACTTTATTCCATTGTTTGAACATAATGGTAAGTAATGCAGCAACATCCCATTCTTCCGGTCTGAGGTTGCGAGAATGGTGCCCTTCTGGGAAACATTCTGCGGCTTCCATTTCCCAATAGTTTTGGTACTCGGCTTTCATTTCCTTTTCTACATAAGGAAGTAAGCCTTTGCGCAGCAGGTCAAGTCCTTTGTTTACTCTATCTAAATTACTTAGTGCCATAATTAAAATTCAAGTTTTCCTTGTTTGCCAATGGGGTCTTTAATGTTGTAAGATTCTGCCACAATCTGATTCCAAGAAAGAACCAAACTGTTATATGCCTGGGCTTCCTGTGCCCATCCTTTTTTCTCGCAAATGGTAAAAAGGTGATAAGCCAGTTCTCTTGCAATGTCAGCGGTTGGGCCAAGTTTTTTGTACAGTTTTGCTGCACCCATTTCGCCATGCTCCTGCAATTGCTTAATGAGGTGCTGAGTGATTTCCCAAATCACCACTCGATTGTCAGCGGTTGGGTCCCAAGTTGGCGATAACTCACTTCTCGGAATGAGTTGAACTTTACCTGCTCCTGATTTTACAACACCGGAATGCACAAGGGCATTTACAGCTGTATTTTTAGCCAGAGCAAGTGCGTTGGCATCCCCAAATTCACCGGCAGCAAATTCGTAGTGCTCAAACCAAGCCAAAGCCCAACGAGTTTCATTATCAAAATCCCCTTCCTGCTCTGCTAAGATTTCTGCTAGGGTTTTATTGATTAAAGATAATGCGGTACGGACACTCATTGCTGTTCCATCCTGCTCCATGATCTTACTGTAGCGGGAATAAATACCCATACCCGGACCAATGGTAGCTTGTGCCATATCTACTGGCGCAAGATTACTCTTTTGCAGAACTTCAATGGCGTTAGGAAGCTCTCTTTTAAGAATTTGTAAATACTCCCGCCTGGTGATAGAAGGGGCATCCTCTGGACGAGGGCGACAGGCCAACACAATGTAGCTCGTCAGTGAATTTGTTCCCATGGCAACCATGCGCCACTTTTGAGAAGCTTTAATTGGCCATGTTGCAGTGATTGTAAAACCACCGCTTACCAAGCCTTCAAGCAATGTCTCCCATCCAGTAGTTAAACCAATGTCATTGTTGCCTGCATTATCATCTTCATCACTATCTTCTGCTTCATCTTGCTTAAATGCATAATAAACTGTTAGCGGAAAACGTGGATCTAAGCCTTCTTTAAAGTTTTTGAAGGCTGTCTTAAATCCCACCTCAAAGTGATTTTTGGCTGCTTCTTTACTTCCGTACCTAAAATCAGAAGCCACCAATTCTTCCATTTTGGGTACCAATACAGTGCTTAACATTTCTGGATATTGTGCTTGTAAGCCATGTCTCAACCAGACGTAGAAAAAATCAGACAAGTCCGAATACCCTATGTTGTCATAATATGGCGGGTCAGTACTAACTAAATACTGAGGCTCATCAAATCGATACTTAGCCGCATTAAATTGCGTGGCACTCTGCTTCTTAGAAATCGAGCTTAATACAACTTCTATAGCATCTGCAGTCATATCAACGGCATTCAACCAACATATTGCCTTCTTCTCCCAAATATTTGCTTCCGTGAAATCCCAAACCATTGGAATTGCTTGACGAGTAAACAAATGCATTTGCTGTTCACCACTTGGCTTCCAGGTACATAAGGAATTATTAAAATCAACCAATCGATCGACTGTAATTGTCAAATAGAATTGAATGGCTTTAATGTACTCGCCTGCACCGCCATCCTTCGCTATTTGGGTAGCCACTTCTGATATCAGTTCATGCAATGTGGCTAATCCTAATAGTTGGCGATTAGAAAACAACTTCCAATGTTCATCCATACCATAAAGCTGAACTCTGAATCCAAGAGCTTTCTCTGGTAATTTAGTCTCAGGCTTCCATTTAGGCTTAGCACTCATGGCAATATCTTGCTGAACTTTATCTGGATTCACGTACATCTTTCCTTTAGGCGAATCCACTACCATTCCAATAAGGACTTGTCCAATATTCCCGTTCTTCCCCTCTTTCCTTATATAATCGAGTTTAACAGGTTCATTACAACAAACACACACGGCTCCACTTCGATTTACAGTCCCTTTGATCTCCGGATTCCCTTGCAAGACTTCAAAGCCAACAACTCTATTCCCATTCGGAGAACGCTCAATTATCGGTCGACTATAATAATTGGGTTTCTTCTTAGAACTTAAAATAAATGAACGAACCAAAGGCATTTCACCACCACAGGCAGGATTGGGACATTTTACTGTTCTTGCCCAAAGCCAGGTGATTACATTATGTTCTTTATTACCAATTTTTACTTTAGGGTAGTATTTACCAATGCGCTTTTTAGCCTCTTCGTTAATCCAGTTGCCATAGTAGCGAAGGTCTTCCGCTAATCCTTTTCCAAGTTTCCATTCGGTAAAAGCTTCTTTGCCTTTAACCGAAGGATTGATAGGAACCTGGTTTGCAAACTCTGGTAATATTTCAAGTTGAGCTTTATTGATAAGCACAGCTACAGGATTCAAGTCAGATGCCTGGACAGGCAAACCTAAGCGCATTCCTTCTAATGGGATGGAACCACCACCTGCAAACGGGTCGAGTAGTGTGGGCAGCTTTCCGTTGCAATGTTTCAATATTTCCTGATGTGCTTCTTCAAATACTTCCTGCTTGGTATGAATCTTTTTTTGGCACAGCTTTCGGATGATTTCAAATAATCTTTCCCGTTCTGCAACCTGTGCTTCCTCTGTAGGAAACTTGTCAGGGTGAGCCGAAGGATCATTAACCAGCGATGCAAATAATATCGCTCTTGCCGCAGGCAAAGGAAGTCTTGCCCACCAATGGTGTATACCTTTGGGATGTGCCCCAATTCCCGGCATCTTATCATAAGCCGAGGCATCATTTATTATGTCGAGTGGTAATGCAACTTCTATTAATTTCTTTCCCATGCTGTTTAATCAAGTGTGATGGTTCTGCGATGAACCGTTTTGGTCAATAAGTCTTTCACGTTAAAATTGATGGAGGTTACTCCAAAATCAGGTTCAAAGCGGAAGGCGTTCTGCACATAATGCACCTCCACCCGCTTGCCATCTACAAAGGCCAAAGCCAGTATAAACTGCTCAGGTAAATTGAGTCCGTAAATGATTTCATTTTTAGTGATGGTTACTGTAGTGGCATCTTTTTTTCTGCCTTTCACTTCAATGAATCGTAGGTTGCCTGTTTGGCTACATAGACTTTCAATATCGTAGCCGATCTTTTCTTTGCTGCGGTCTTTGGCGATATTGCTTAGTTCCTTCTCCACTACGAACACTGCATCCATTGCTGCCTTTTCTATCGCTGCTTTTTCTTCGGGTGAGGCAAAGCCCTGGCTTTTGTAATCTTCTTTCACATGAGTGGTAAGCATGTTTGCAGGTATCACCAATACGCCACCAATCACTACGGGCGGCCTGGATGAAATTTTACTTTCTTCATCCAATTCCTGCAATCGCTTTTGCATACGGGCCTGGAGTTCATCAGCCCGCTTTCGTGCTTCATTAGAATTGAGCTTGGCATTGGGTTTTCCTGCTTCCTCCTGCATACGCAGGTCACGGGCACGGTGATCCCAATAGCGTATTTCGTTGGTCAATCTTTCCTGTACAGCATTTTTGGTTTTCTCCACCAAATATTGTCGGTTTTTCTTTACCCGTTCTAAGTGTTCTTTGGCAATAGTGGTTATGGCGAAAGACTTGATTTTATCTTCCATATTTTGCTTTAACCAAGGCAGCTCATCTTCTTTGCTGAGCACTTCATTGATTTCTTCTTCAGATGCCTGGCGATAATCCAAATATGGAGCATAGCCCGCTTGCGTGATTTGCCCTTGGCCATTCAGCTCCACAAAGTGTACTTCTTTGCTGATGGTTCTGCGTCCACCCGTTTCCAACTGACGTGCGTCCTGCACACTGTTTTCCAAATAGAAAAGCACTCGTGGCTCACTATCTGGATTGAGTTCGTCTATCAAGATTGAACCTTGCTTGAGCAGCCCCATTTGTGATTCGAGTAGCAAATCAATTGTGGCATCCAGCAAAGGATGTCCGGGGCACACAAAGGCTGCCAAGGGTTTGCCTTGCACTGAAACCAATTCTTTGTGAAAAGTGATTCGCTCATAGCTTTTGAGAATAGGCTCTCTGGTTCCTATAATTCGGTCTCTGTTGCGAATGGCCGCAGGTACATGAAGCACCTGATACCTTCCTCTTTCCTTTTCGGTAACCGAACCACCCAATGCTTTGAAGGCCGTTAAAAAGAAATCAGCAATGAAATGGGGTTGAAGTTTTCTGGCCGCAGCCCTGTCCATTTCTTCCCTGATTTCCTGAACCCCCGACTTGGTCATGGTGATGGCATGCAACGACCTTTCCTGCAATAGCTTTTCGAGCTTTGCATGATCAAGAGCGTCATCCAAGACTTTGTCCAAATATGCTTTGCGTTCAGGGTCGTTGCCGTATCGGATAGCTTCTATCAATAAATCCTTCAGACTTTTGTTTTCAAAAGTCATTTCACCCAATACATCAAACACCTGACCACCTAAGGCTTCCCGTTCTATTTCCAATTTGTCAAATAACCGCTGCCACACCTCACCTTCACGGGTTTGGTGTGCAATGATGTTCCATAGACGGCAAACTTCTGTTTGTCCTATTCGATGAATACGCCCAAACCTTTGCTCTAATCGGTTTGGGTTCCAGGGCAGGTCATAGTTAACCATAAGATGTGCCCTTTGCAGGTTGATACCTTCACCGGCCGCATCCGTAGCTATCAACACAGTTACATTCACGTCTTGCGTGAATTGTTCCTGGGCTTTCTTGCGGTCTTCACGATTCATACCGCCCTGAATGGTTACCACTGCATTTTGATTGCCTAATAGTGTCCTAATCTTCAGGGCGAGATAATTTAGGGTGTCCCGGTGCTCTGTGAAGATTACGAGCTTTCTTCTATTTCCGGCATCGTCAAACATCCATTCGTTGTCGGTAAGGATGTTGGAGAGTTGTTCCCACTTTTTATCGGTGCCTGACCGTTTCACGGTCAATGCCAGTTCTTCTAATTGTTTTAGCGTGTTGATCTCAGCTTCAAGTTCCTGAATGGTTCGTGCCGTGGTAGCACGGTCCACAAACTCATTCTCCACTTGCTCCTGTTCATCAGAAGACTGGTCATCAACATAATCTTCAATGTCTTCGTCATCATCAAAGTCAGGAAACTGTTCGTTACGAATTTCAACACGGTGGAATAGTTTTTCTTCTTCCAATCTTGCCTGAAGTCTTTCTTTCCTTCTGCGTAATGATTGGTAAATCGCTTCGGGGGAAGATGCAAGTCTTCTTTGCAGGATGGTTAAGGCAAACCCTACTGAACCACGTCTGCCTGATTCCAAATTGTCGGCTCTGTTGAATTGTTCCCTAACATAATTGGTTACTTCAACATAAAGTCGTTCTTCATCCGGTGTAAGCTGGTATGGAACAGTGATGGCAATCCTTTCAGGGAATAGCGGTTTGCCATCAAATTTCACCAACTGCTCCTTCAATAACCTACGCATGATGTCGGACACGTCAACCGTGTGAACACCGTCACGGAATCTGCCTTCAAAACGATCGCCATCAATCAAGGCCAGGAACAATTGAAAATCTTCTTCCTTGCCATTGTGTGGCGTTGCTGTCATCAGCAGAAAGTGTCTTGTTTGCCTTGAAAGAAGTTGACCTAATCTGTATCTCTTAGTAAACTTTACTTCCCCGCCAAAGAAAGAAGCAGACATCTTGTGTGCTTCATCCACAATGACCAAATCCCAATCAGTTACTCTCAGCTTTTCCTGTAAATCTTCATCTCGACTCAGCTTGTCTAGACGAGCAATCACAAGGTTTTCTTCATTAAACCAATTACCAGTTTTGGACGCATTGATTTTATCATTGGTGAGAATTTCAAATGGTAGTTGAAATTTTTGAAAGAGTTCATCCTGCCATTGCTCAGCCAGTACTCCCGGGCAAACAATAAGGCATCTTTTCACATCCCCACGAATGGCAAGTTCCTTAATCAGCAACCCTGCCATGATTGTTTTTCCAGCACCCGGGTCGTCTGCCAACACATAACGAAGCGGTTGGCGAGGCAACATGCTATCATAGACAGCAGTAATCTGATGTGGTAATGGATCAATCATGGATGTATGAATGGCCATCATAGGATCGAATATGTATGCTAACCGAATCCGGTATGCTTCGGACACGAGCTTGAACTTATCAGAAGGTGCATTGAAGCTCCAGGGAGCAGAAGCGGATACAATTTCAAGGTTGGGCTCGTTGTCCCTATAAAGAATTTCATTATTCGGATTGCCAAGGCTATCCTTAAATGTAATTTCAATCACGTCAGTACCATGCCACACAGCATCAATCACTTCAACAATTTGGTTGGGAATTACTCCATTGAGATACGTGCCTTTGGTGATATTTTCGAGTTTGGTCATCTACTTTACTGGTTTCTTAAATTTTGACAAATCTTCTTAGCAACCTTCAATGCATCGGAAGCCACATCTTCATCTTTGACCAAATCATACACTTGTTCGGCCAACCATAGGGTGAGCAATTCTTGGACATCAGCGTTTAGAAGTTTGGCCAGTACAAGCACCTGTTCACGCTTCGCCTTACGCTCCCCCCGCTCAATCTTGCTAAACATGGGAGTGTCTATCTCAAGATCGGCTGCCAATTGACGCTGTAAAAGCCCCTGGCTTTCTCTTAGCTCTTTTATCCTTTCACCAAAGTGCATGACTTTTCTATGTTTGACTTGTCAAATTTAGGACAATATAGGCAAAGAAAGAGATAGCAAGAGAAAAAAGAGTGCTTTTTTTGATTTCAGGATTTTGAGGAAATAGAGAAAACTAAGGATTATTCGTTCTTAGTATGACCAAAGGTGTTTGATTTCAATGGTCTGGTCGAATCTTCGGAAGAAAAGCCCAACGGGCTTATTCTTCCTTGATTTCCTTAGAATCCTGAAATTCCTCAAGTGAGGTGTTTATGTACTGGTCGTGTGCCTCACGGTGAATAAGCCCTGATTTCACAAAGTTGGCAATGTAGCCTTCGGCTGTCTTTGCCGGAATGTTCATGGCTTTTGCTACTTCGAGATACTTCTGTCGATTGAAGGTATGTGGCAATGCATACAGAAACTTCTCCTTCTTATTCATACGGGTTGGCTTAGGCTCTTCTTGTGGAAGTTCTCCAAATACCTTGCTTGAGTGCTTTACCAATACCTTTACCATTTCAAGCGCAGCTTGGAAATCCCTTTCTTCACAAATCAGCTTCTTGGAAGTATCGCCCGTTTCCATGATCCGCAAAGCGGAGAATATCATGCTGATACGGAAGGCTATCAAACCCAATCTTCTGATAGTAGCCATGTAGTCCAACCCTTGGAGGTTCATGTACTTTTCCTGTATCTGCCCGAAGAACTGGTTGAATTGTTCCTGCTGGTCTGCTGTAAAGTAGAACTGACGGGGTTCATCCTGCGTGATGACTTTGTAGAGTTCAAAGAACTCATTGCCCAGGGCTTCAAAGTAATCATCCAATCCATTATCCGTTTGACTGGCAAAGACATTTTTCCATACCGGGCGAACGTTCATGAAATAGAAGATGAAACGGCTGAACAAGCCGTTTTCAGCGTTCGGTATCAATGCCGAAACTTGTTTTGGCGTTCCTGACAGAACCGTAGAAAGGCAAGGGCTTTCTATGTCTACAAACTCACGGTCGGTTCTGCGGTAGTAGGATATGGTTTCATGGTGAAAGGCTTTTCTAAAGCCGTCACTGTAGTTTCCATAATCGCTCTTGAAGGCATGGGCTAAGGTATCTCCTTCGGTCTCGAATATCAGCCCTCTGCCATCACTATCACCCAAAAGCTGATAAGCTCCCGTTGAACTATTGTTGGCCGGAATGAACAGCATCTTTTCAGGTGGTTTGGCTGGCTTCTCGATACCGTCTTCCTTTCCCTTTTTGGAGTTGTATTCTGCCATTTCCAATTCATAGTGCTGTTTGTGGAGTTTGGCCTGTTCCCTCAATTCTTTATGAATCGGATTAACCAACTGGCGGCAATGCACTAAGCGGCCTTTACCTGCGGATGCCTGAGCCGTAATGAATAGGAATAGATTGGGAAATACTCGCTTGCCATCATAGATGCCCGAAACTTTGGGCAAACATGCGCTAATAGCTCCGAGGGAACCGAGGAGTAGAATATCTCTTTCCTCGTTGGAAATGGCAACCGCCACAACCTTTTGCAGAAATTCAGGAAGTTCAGGAAACAAGGATTCGGGAAAGGTTGGCATTTCTTCCGGTTCCTGATTTTCGGGCTGGTGGTATTCAGATTGACTACCATTCAGCTTTTCACTTTTGAAAGTTCGATGATCCTGTTTTTCTGTCCGTGGAGGTGCTATGTCAATTCCTGCATCTTTGGCAAGGTAGAAAAAGGTCTTTAGTGAAACGCCATGACCTTTTGATTTCAGGCAATTGTCAAATTGCTTGTCGCACTCAGTAGCGGAATAATTGGGATAGAACTGGCTTACTCTATGAAAAAGGTTTCTGCCGTTCTCACCAAACTCATCAGCAAAGGCAAAGCCGATATTTACCCAATCGCTGTAAGCGGAGGTAATATCTATTCGGTTGGCTTCAATGCTTTGGATGATACGCTCTACTTCGTCTATTTGAGAATCTGTATTGAAAGTTTGTTGCTCTGTAATTTTCGGTTGCGGGGTTGGCTGATTAAGCCAATCCTGCGGATTGAATGTTTTTTTTCCATGTCCTACAAGTATTTAGGATTGATTAATATTTCTGAATCATGCGGAAGGAAACAGGCTCTTGAAATGTCCTTTCCTGACTGGTCTATTTCGAGTTGGTAGGTATGGGAAACGTAGTTTGCCACTGCCTTGAAATAGTCCTGGTGTTTTGCCTGCGTCAAGTCGATTGGAATTACCCATTTGAGGCCATCACCTGAAGGAGATACAAACAGTAGCTCCGTTTCAAAGTAGTGGTCGTTGAGTAGTGCCGCTTTCAGTGTAGGGATGTCCTGAATGTGGTCAAAATCGATTGTGAGCAAACCTGAATGCCTTTGAAGGTTTGCATCATTTCTCTTTGAGAAAGTGCCTGAGAAGGTCACATAATCGAAATTTTGAGCCTTGTACTTTCTGGCTTCCTTTGGGTTGGAAATGTTGCGGAGTGTACTTGTACACGAAGCAAATTCATTGCCTTTGATAAGGTGGTACACCTCAACCAAGGAGGCTTGCCGACTTGGTGTTACGTTGGTGACAGGCTTGCTGAAATAGCTGAAAACTGGCGGAGCCGGTTTGACTATTTCAGGAAGAGCAACCGAAGGTTGCGATTCTGCCTGAGCGTAAAAACCTTGTTGCTTCCCGATACGCAAATGCAGTTCTTCATTCAGCTTGTCAAGAAGGGCCTGCCCTCCGAGGCTGAAATGCAGTGCTGCAAAATCAAAGGCATTGCCTGGTGCAATGGCTTCTTCTGAATCGGTGTGCGTAGCGCAACCCTCAACAACCTTTACCAACAATGTAGGCTTGTCCGCATTGAAAGGGTTCTTCGCAGGTTTACAGTCCCTTCCCGAAAGGGAAAGGACTGTTTCACCCGGATAATAGTGTCGTAGCACATGAGCATAGATATTCAGGCCGTAGTGCGTTTTGTCGAGTATGGCTTTTCTACTTACCTCCATAGTGCTTTGATTTTGAAGGTGAGTAATTGGATTCCAGCAAGGCTTCTATATCAGAAACCTTGTAATAGAATTTGCCATTGATTCGGCTGTAGGGAAGAACCCCACTATCGCGGAGGGATTGGAGGGTTCTTTTGCTGATGTGCAGCGTTTGCATCACTACCTGACCGTCAATCCATTCATCACTAAATTGCTCCAAGCGTGACTTATGGAAGTTGAGGAGGTAGGCTTTGACTGTTTTAATGTCCTGAGAAAGCGTCAGGAGCATATCAAATATCTCTGTCATAGCTTTACCCTCCCTTTTTTGATTAGGTAATCTGCTGCTCGCTGGTCTATTTCATCCTGAGTGGCATTGCGGTTGCGAAGCAACCAGCCTTCCAACTCACTCCTTTTGAAATAGAGCTTCTTTCCATTGGGCTTGTAGTGCGGAATGCTCCCTGCACTTGTCAACTTGTACAAGTGCGATTGGGAAAGCTCCAGATACTGGCAAGCTTCATTGAAGTTCAAAACTTCCTTAGTGTAAATCCCCTGGCTCTCAATTAGGCGTTGGAGATTTTCAAGACGTGCTATTATTTCGTCCATGACTTAATCAATTGAATTATGAAATGGACATCTGGCCAAATGTCATCCTTGATTTTCAAGGACATAGCAAAGGTCAGAAGGGGGCTCTGGAAGTCTTAAAAATGGAAATTTCAGACCGCTTAACAAGCAGAAATACAGTCATTTTAGGAAAAGAGTGGAAATTTGAAATGGTAAATTGACGGAAAATTACCGCAATTTAACCGAGGGGTAAACTGCTCAGCCAGTACTGAGAATCGATGTATTCTGCCAAAGCATCAGGATTTTGCCGATAGGTTCTAAATTGTTTATCGAGGTTTGTTTGATAGCGGTGGTCAAGAAATTTCCGAATATCAACGTCTTTAATGGGTTTAATGGGTTGGAAGGTGCGTTGATTGAAATATCCCTTTTTAATGAGCTGGTGGTAAATAGCGGCCATCTCGCTTTTCATTCCATGCTTATCAACAAACTTGTATTCCTCATCAATGTACCCATTCTGAAAAAGGGATTCTTCGAAGCTAGCAAAGCGAGAAGGATTTTTGATGATGGCATCATAAGTAAGAATGCCTTTGGGAGCATTCTTATAGTCGCCGGTAAGTGCTTTGAAGGTCTTTAATGATTGAGTGATAACTCTCGGATTTGAACGGCTCGCAACCTTGATTTGAACTGCTTCTGAAATATGTGATGGGTTTGGGGCTGTGTGATTGAAGTAAGTCAGGTAAATATCATCTTCTGTAAGTGGTTCTTCCTTTAGTTGTTCCGTATATGAATCTTGTATTTCCAAATACAAGCGCACAAGTTGATGTTTCAAATAGAATAGTATATAAGCACAATCCGCTGTGGCGGTATTTGTTGGTAGAACTCCAAACTTAGGGTCGTATTGATCTGGTGAATATCCCTGATCCCGAATTGCCAGTGCCGTTTCACGTAGCTTTTCATTTAAAGTCCGGGTTAATGCCATGTGAACATGGTATTTCTTGGCGTTCGCATTGATACTTTCACTCACCTGCTTGTGAATGTAATTGAGGTACTCAGTGGCTTCCGCGTCTATCAGCAACAGGAAGTATTTCCGTTTGTTGGTTAGTGCTTTGGGGAACGATACTTCATACAGCGGTTGCACCTGATAGAAAGCCTTTTTAAGGTCTTGCAAATCTTGCTTGAACTTCAATTCTGAAAAACCCGACAACAACCACGGACGGAGGTCGAGAAACAAAATTCGGTTGTATGTTTCTAAAAGTGTACTCATAAGTCTAACTTGATTTTGGTTGCCGCTTCCTTCTTCTTATCATCTATGATTTTCGCATAGACCTGAGTAGTTTTAAGCTCTCTATGGCCTAATAGTTTTGAAACCGTGTATATGTCGGTTCCCATTGTAAGTTGTAGTGTGGCGTAGGTATGACGGGCACAATGGAAAGTGATTGTTTTGGATATTCCGGCTTTCATCATCCATTGTTGCAATTTCAGGTTATGCCATGCCGAATACTTCAATCCTTTGAATACTCTTTCCTCTCTGTCCCCTCGCTCACCAAGCAAGCAGTAGGCTTGTTCTGAAATGGGTAGGGTTTCCGCTCCTTTGGTTTTCTTCTGTCTGAATCGGATGTAGTAGCCCATCTCATTTGAGTGTTGCACCTCCGACCAAACGAGCTTATTTATATCTGACCAGCGAAGTCCTGTAAGGCATGAAAAAATGAATGCCGTTTTCAGAATTGGAATTTCGCAATCTGCCTTTACTGCCGCTTGCAACTCTTCCAGTGTCAAAAACTCTCTTTCCGGTTCTCCTTGCTTGAAAGCTTCTACACCTTCAGAAGGATTGGTTGGAATGATACCATCTTTTACAGCCTGTTTTAGTGCTGCTCTGAACTTATTGAAATATGAGTACTTGGAATTTTGGGAAAGCTTTTGGTTTCCGTGCGCTATGGCTTTTTTATCAAGGTATTGTTTAAAGTCCTGAACGAACTGCCTGTCCACTTCAGAAAAAGAAATATCATAAGAACAAAAAGCTTTGAGGTGCTTAATCATGCTCGTCCAGTTGCCATGATTGCCAGGGCTATCTTCTCGCTGATTAGCCAAAAGCTCCACATAGGAAAGGAAGCTACCTTTTTGTTTCTCCTGATCCCGAAAGCCATAAACACCATTTTGGATTTCGATTTGTCTTTGCGCTCGAATGGTTTCGGCTAATTGCAGGGTCTTTTTGTTGACTTCTTTTTCCTCCTTAGTCTTAGCATTGGGATTGAGGTACAATTTCAGGTATTCGGTTTTTCGCTTTCCCTTGTGGTAATAGTCGAGGTATAAGCTGGTCTGTCCGCCCTGGTTGCGTTGTCTTAGTGTTACCTTCATATCTGAAACAGTTTATCGATTTCGGTTCTCCTGATGATTGTGCGTCTGCCAATCTTAGCGGCTCTGATATTTCCGGCTTTTATCTGCCGATAGATTGTCATGCGGCTTGCACCTAAGAGCTTGCATGTTACCTCAATGCTTAGGAAGTCTTTATGCTTCAACTGCTCGTGATTGTACTCTATTCGTTGTACAACGATAGGGGCGACTTCCTGAATCTTGCCTTCCCGTTTGCGTTTCTTGTAGTTTCGAGAAGCACACTTGTGGCTACAAAATTTGGTTACGGTAGTCTTTGCGATAAAAGACTTACCGCAATCCTGGCAAACTTTAGGCATTTCAATGTTACTGCTCATGGTGTTTTCTTATTCGGCTTGTTTTTGTCACTGGATGTATCTGATTGTATCAGTATGTATCCTGATGTAACATCATTTCGCCACCGTCTAAAAAATCTGCTGCTAACAACAGATTTGTTGTTTCTAGTAACAAATTAGAAACAAATATAAGCAAAAAATAGGATAATTAGCAACAAATAAAGGAAGAAAAAACAACCTAAAAGCAAGAATAAGAAGGGATTATAACATAAAAGGAAATGTAATTACTTCCCGATACAAAACTTACTAAATATATAATCCAACTGGTCCTCCGTCGTTATCTCCCCCGTTATCTCCCCCAGAAAATGCAAACACCTCCTGATATCCAACGCCACCAAATCCCCGGGAATCTGATTATCCAATCCATTCCGTATATCCTGCAACGATTTCAACACCTCCTGCAACGCATGATAATGCCTTGCACTGGTAATAATCGTATCTTCTGTTTGCACATGCCCCTGCAATACCTGGTCAATCAGTTTCTCCTTCAGCACCTCAATCCCCCGGTTATCCCTTGCCGATATATACACCACGCCGGGAAATTCAGCAAACTTGCTACGCATGACAGGCTCTTCCATCTGATCAGCTTTGTTACCAATAAGCAGATGCTTGATGTTGTTCTGCTGCAGCTCCTGCACCACGCTTTTCAATTCTACGGGCTGCATATCCTGCACATCAAACAAATACAACACTACATCAGCCTGTCGCATTTTTTCAAGACTGCGCTCAACGCCAATGCTTTCAATAACATCGGAAGTATGCTGCCGGATGCCGGCCGTATCAATAAGGCGGAACAGGATGCCATCAATATTCAGCACTTCTTCAATAGTATCGCGGGTGGTGCCTGCAATATCACTTACAATAGCACGGTTTTCATTCAGCAGCGTATTAAGCAGGGTCGATTTGCCGGCATTGGGTTTGCCGATGATAGCTACACTCACGCCATTTTTGATCGCATTGCCTAATTGAAAAGAGTTGGCCAGTTGCTGCGTGGTTTGCTGCGCTTCATCCAGTAAGGCATAGAATTGTTTACGATCGGCAAATTCTACGTCTTCCTGTGAGAAGTCCAGTTCCAGTTCCATCAGGGCAGAGAATTGCAGCAACCGTTCGCGCAGCGATTGTAATTTTTGGGAGAAGCCTCCACGCATGTTGTGCAGCGCTGTTTTGCGGGCCGCTTCGGTATTGCTGGCAATGAGGTCGGCTACGGCTTCGGCCTGTGCCAGGTCGAGCTTGCCGTTGAGAAAAGCGCGTTGGGTGAATTCACCAGGCTTTGCGAGACGGGCGCCTTTGTTTATGCAGGCGGCTATCACCTGCTGCAGCACGTACGGCGAACCATGACAGGATATTTCCACTACATCTTCTCCCGTATACGAGCGGGGCGATTTATACAATGATACCACCGCTTCGTCCAGCGTCTTATCGCCATCCTTTAAATACCCCACATGCAATGTATGAGAAGCCTGCGCCAGCAGGTCCTTCGACGGAAACAGGGCGTTTACAATTTCCCAGGCCTTCTTTCCACTGAGGCGGATCACCCCAATGGCGCCCACGCCGGGCGGCGTGGCCAGCGCCACAATGGTATCGTCCCATCCTGCCGATCTGATTGACATATGCCGTAGCTTTCGTCAAATATAGCTACAGATTGTAAGAAACAGCAGCAGCGCAAAGCAAGGAATGGTTGCACTTGCTTTGCGCTGCCTGCTACTGCCGGTACACCACCGCCATTGCCGGCCTGCAGCATCCTGCAGCGCCTGAACTGCAGCTTCCGGCGCTACCATCATTGCTCATCAAAGGACAATTTAAAGCCGATCGGTTGTTTTTTGTACGATTTTACATGAATGCCATTTTGCACCGCCGGGTTCCATTTACCACTTCTCCTGATTACACGCACTGCTTCGGCGCGCAATTCTTCCGGACCACTGATCGCCTCCACATTGGTTACAGTGCCATCCTTGTCTACAATAAATTGTACCATTACATACCCCTCTATCCCCTGGCCAACAGCCTGCTGCGGATACCGCAGGTGTTTCCTGAGGAAACGTTGCCAGGCCGGTGCGCCTCCCGGGAAAGAAGATTCAATTTGTACGGTCATGTAAATGGAATCAGGGTTCTCTTTACACTGCGGCGCCTGTATTATACCGCGGTCACCATCTGAAGGAGGAGGTTGCACAATGCCCAGGTCTTCGCCTCCATCGCTGGCCACCACATCAATGCGTACATTTTCCAGGTCTGCTGCGGCCGGCGGCACCTCATCAGGATTCACCTGGTCATCCTGCACAATTTGCGGAGGAGTAAACACTATAGATCGCGTTGCAGGCGGAGGAGGTGGCGGTGGCGCAGGAGGTGGAGGAGGCGGCGGCGGTTCGACATCAGGTATTTCAATCAGCTTATAGGCTGAATCGGGAATATTCAATACCATGTTTTCATGGCCCTTGTTATCCCGACCAATCAACTGCATAAAAACAAATAACAGCACCATTGCCATCATAACGACAATGGCTACTGTCATTCGCCGGCTGTACGTGCGACGCAAATCGTACGCCCCATACTCCTTGTTGCGTCCTTCGAAAATAATATCCAGGACATCTGCCTGTAGAATGGCATTGTTTTGCATGGCTACACTTTATTATTGAGACGCAGCAGGAGAAAGTTTCCATAATAAAATCACAAAAAAGAAGCAGCAATAAACAATTATTAAAGGCAATAACAACCCACATTTCATCGCAGCATCACCCACATCCGTGACAAACGAAACTACAATTCCGACAAACAAAAATCCCTTCCGCATTACACGAAAGGGATCTATCAATAATTTTCGGTTGTCTATTACTGTGTCTCCAAACGGAAAACGATCGGTTGTTTCTTGTACGATTTTACCTGGCGTCCGTTCTGCACAGCAGGCGTCCATTTACCACTCTTCTTGATTACACGCACTGCTTCGGCGCGCAATTCTTCCGGACCACTGATCGCCTCCACATCACTCACTTTACCTTCTTTATCCACGATAAATTGTACAATTACGGTACCCTGGATTTCATTGTCAATTGCTTCCTGGGGATAGCGCAGGTTCCTGTTCAGGTAGCGCATCCAGGCAGCAGCGCCACCAGGATATTCCGATTCAATTTCCACTTTGGTGAAGGTCTTGTCCCAGTCTTCTTCCACTTTCCTGGGCGCTTCCACCACCCCTTTACCGGCATCTTCTACCGGTGGAGCCACAATACCTTCATCTTTCACACCTTCCTGGTTCACCAGCGAAATCTGGGTTTCTTCCAGTTTTTCCACTTCCGGTGGTTTTTCGTCTTCCTTCACTTCTTCATCTTTCACAATTTTGGGCGGTGTGAATTTGGTCATTTCCACCTTGGGTGGATCTGGTGGTTTGGGCGGCGGAGGTGGCGGGGGTTCTTCCCTTTTTTCCTCCTCCGGTCTTACTTCTTCCAGTTGAACGTCCTGCACCACCATAGATTTGGTTTCCTCCTTATCGCCGAAAGCATTGGAAAGGAGGTATCCTCCATACATCAGCACCAGGAGGGCAGCCATACTGCACAGCGCAATAATCAGGCGCTTGTTATAGGTCTTACGCAGCTCGTAAGCCCCATACTCCTTATTCCTCCCTTCGAAGATGATATCGAGGATATCGGCGCTTAATATTTTATTGATTTCCATGATTAACGTTTATAATAATTTAGATGCAATAGGGCCGCAATTCCATATTAATTGCCTGAATTGCCTGCCGGGGGGGCGCTGCCGCCGCCTTCAGAGGCCACCACAAACTGCAAGTCCTGCGGTGTAATATCTACCAGCGCGTACCTTTTTACATCATTGATAAACATTTCATCCAGCATGTCTACCGTATTACGGTAGGTTGACTCGGGCCCCGGTTTTATGATTACCACAAAATCTTCGGGTTTGGTGGTCCGCTTCTTGTTCAGGATCACATCCCGCACATCTTTCCAGTTGGTGGATTGAAAGTTGGAACCATCGGGCTGCAACTCTCCTTCATAATAAAAAATATTGTCGTTTTTATTCAAAAGGAGCGTGAGCGCACCGGAGTTCTTCACCTTGTTCTGCTCCTCAGGGCGTTCCGTGTCCTTGGGCAGATACAAACGCACCGCCGTGGGTTCACTCATGGTAGTAGTGAACACGAAGAACGTGATCAGCAGGAATCCCAGGTCCACCATCGGCGTAAGGTCAACACGGGTAGAAAGCTTTTTCGCTTTTTTTACCCCCGGGCCTTTTTTCTTATGTCCCCCCTGCTGCGAGGTATCCATTTCTGCCATATCAAACAGCGTTTAAATTGTAAATAATGTTATTGCTCATCAGTAGCCTTGGCACCCAATTTCTCAATTTTCCGGGCCAGTTCTGTTCCTTCGGGAACTCCTTCAGGATCGGTAACCATGGAAAATTTGAATTGTTCGTTCTTTTTGAAGGCATCGATAATGCCCTTGAAAGAAGGATATTTGGCTTCGTTGTCGCCTTTTACCATCAGGTTCATCTTCTTTCCTTTGAACGCTTCCACAGTAGCACGGATCCAAACCTGCAGCTCGTTGTTCAGCGTATCCGTAACCGGAATGCCGGGGTGATTAAGGTTCTTGATCTGCTCAGGACTCATTTGCAGGTATGATTTCAACTGGCTGAAAGGAACTCCAACAAAAGATCCGCGGTTTATGAAGGCCTGTTTTTCGGCATCCGTGAGCCCCAGGTTCTTCATCTTGTTCACCTCCTCGATCACAACTTCCTTTTCGTCCTGATTGTTATCGTCAATGGAGAAGTATACTTTACCATCACGGTCCATCGTTACCAGCACAATGTCCTTCCCTTCCAGTTGACGCGTAGAAACCGACTTGGGCGTAACTACTTCCAGCGCCTCATCGGGTTTGAACTGCGTGGCCAGGATAAAGAACGACAACAGCAGGAACGCCACATCACACATGGCCGTCATGTCAATACTCGTACTCTTGCGAGGTACTTTTACTTTTGGCATCTCTTATTAATTTCAATTACAATTTAAGATTCATTCCCCTCATATTTCCACATCCCCTGCCTAACCTTTTTATGAGAAAACGGGCAGAAAATGTAACAGATTGGTACTGAAAGTTTTAATTCGTCGCCTGGGACCAATTGCGCCTGTCAGCAAACCGTCTGTACCCTGCACCGCACCCATGGGTTATTTGTACAGGGAAGCGAAGCTCTGGGTGAGCGTGAAGCCCGATTCGTCAATGCCGTAAGTAATAGAGTCTATTTTCGTTGTGAAGATGTTGTACATGATAATGGCCACTGCTGAAGTACCGATACCCAGGGCTGTATTGTACAGGGCTTCCGAAATACCTCTTGACAACTCAGTAGCAGCAGCGCCACCACCACCGGAACCGAGTGCCGCGAAGGCGGTAATCATACCAATTACAGTACCCAACAACCCTATTAACGTTGCCACTGAGGCAATGGTTGACAGGAACACCAGGTTTTTTTCCAGCATCGGCAGTTCCAGCGCGGTTGCTTCTTCCACCTCTTTCTGGATAGCCACTACTTTTTGCTCGGTATCCAGCTCGGTGTTGGAGATCATTTCCTTGTATTTGCGCAAGCCGGCTTTCATTACGTTGCCCACACTGCCTTTCTGCCTGTCGCACTCGGAAATAGCCTGATCAACGTTCTTATTAGCCAGGTGATATTGTACTTTGCGGATGAACTCAGCAATATTGCCGTTACCGGTAGCCTTGGTAATGGTCAGGAATCTTTCCACCACGAATACTATCACGATAAGGAAGTTGGCTATCAGGACCGGTACTACAATACCCCCTTCATACATACGAACCAACCCGCCTTTGGGACCTTTGTGATGCGGCCAGAAACCACCACTCAGATCTGGTTGTGTAAAGTTGTTCGGATTACCCAATAAAAAGCGCCAGATTACATAACCAGCCAACACACATAAAACCGGAGCGATCCAGGATATTGCATTACTCTTCTTCTTTGGTTGAACAG
>Ga0164243_10003211_pt1 | contig 26303 bp, 26 predicted proteins | sample OricompcompostOP_FD_108781 | JGI IMG/M metagenome (GOLD analysis project Ga0164243, IMG submission 108781) | Organic Plus compost microbial communities from Emeryville, California, USA - Original compost - Organic plus compost (OP) | ecosystem: Engineered > Solid waste > Mixed feedstock >...
CCCTTGTGCGGCTCCTTGCCGAACAACTGCTTCACGACTTCCTGGACCTTCGGCATGCGGGTCATGCCGCCGACCAGAACCACTTCGCCGATTTCAGCGGCCGACAGGCCGGCATCCTTCAGCGCCTTGCGGCAGGGCTCGACCGTCTTCTGGATGAGATCGTCGACCAGCGCTTCGAACTTGGCGCGGGTCAGCTTCATCGTCAGATGCTTCGGGCCGCTGGCGTCAGCGGTGATGAAGGGCAGGTTGATTTCGGTCTGGGTGGTCGAGGACAGCTCGATCTTGGCCTTTTCAGCGGCTTCCTTCAGACGCTGCAGCGCCAGCTTGTCCTTGCGCAGGTCGATGCCCTGCTCTTTCTGGAATTCATCGGCGAGATAGCCGACGAGGCGCATGTCGAAATCTTCGCCGCCGAGGAAGGTGTCGCCGTTGGTCGACTTCACCTCGAACACGCCGTCGCCGATTTCCAGCACCGAAATATCGAAAGTGCCGCCGCCAAGATCGTAGACGGCGATGGTGCCGGCTTTCGACTTGTCGAGACCATAGGCGAGCGCGGCCGCGGTCGGCTCGTTGATGATGCGCAGGACGTCAAGACCGGCGATCTTGCCGGCATCCTTCGTCGCCTGACGCTGGGCGTCGTTGAAGTAGGCCGGGACGGTGATGACAGCCTGCTCGACCTTCTGGCCGAGATGAGCTTCCGCCGTTTCCTTCATTTTCTGCAGGATGAACGCGGAGATCTGCGAGGGCGAGTAGGTCTTGCCTTCGACCTCGACCCAGGCGTCGCCGTTGCCGGCCTTTGCAATCTTGTAGGGGACAAGCTTCTTGTCCTTTTCCACCGTCGGGTCGTCGTAGCGCCGACCAATCAGGCGCTTGACCGCGAAGATGGTGTTTTCCGGATTTGTGACCGCCTGGCGTTTCGCCGGCTGGCCAACCAGCCGCTCGCCGTCGTCCGTGAATGCGACGATCGAGGGGGTAGTGCGCATGCCCTCCGCGTTCTCAATAACCCGCGGGGTTGTTCCTTCCATCACGGCCACGCACGAATTGGTGGTGCCGAGGTCGATACCAATGACCTTCGCCATATCTCATTTCCTCTCTTTCAGGCAGATCGGTCGGGCCCTTAAGACGGCACCCGCTGGACGGCCGAGGCAAGTTGCTGCCTGCCACGTCTGCTCCGACCCCCGCTAAATGATCTGACACCGCAGCCCTGCGGCGTCTTGGCTCATATAGGAGGAGCCCCTTGGGCCGCAAGGACTTGCGGCCCTTTTGCGCGTTGTTCGAGACTGAAATCCGGCCGGCCTTGGCGGCTTGATCCGCCATGCATGGCCGCGTCCTGCGCCCACCCCTCTAGATGTGCGACGCAACAATCAGCGAAGACGCAACATAATCGCGCATCCTGTCATCACGATGATGCCGGGATAGGCGGATAGAAGCGCGCACAGCCGCGACATGACAGCGCGATAGAATTGATCAACCATCCCTTCCGAAACACGGCGACGCAGATCGGGAGGGTCCTCGCGAGCGCGCCTTCAGCCCGCCGCGTTTGGTGCTACACATGTTGTCCCTCGCGCGTGCCGGCGCGCCGTCCGTCACAAGACCCTGCACAAGATCCCGCCTATGACCCTCCTGAAGTCCCTGCCGACGATGCCACGCCTGCTGCCGTTTCTGGTCCTGTCGCTTCTGGCCCTCGCACCGCTCACCGCACGGGCGGCCGATGCTGTCTTCCCTGTCGGCTCGCTGATCGGGATGACGCCGCCTGAGGGAATGGTGCCCTCGCGCGCGTTTCCCGGCTTCGAGGACCGCGACAAGAAGGCCGGCATCATCATCACCCAGCTGCCGGGCGAGGCCTATGAGCAGTTTCTGCGATCGATGAATTCGGGCGCCATCGACCTCCCCGGCGTCAGCAATGCCAAGCGCGAGATCATGCTGACCGACGGCGGCGCCGCCCATCTCCTGACCGGCGATCAGGAAGCGGACGGGGTGAAATTCCGCAAATGGATGATGATCACCCGCCGAGCCATCACCGGCCAGGGCGCCGATTCGACCATGGCTTTCATCGTCACCGCGCAGGTGCCGGAGGCTGCCGAAGATGTCTATTCGGATGCCGCGATCCGCAAGGCCTTGGGCACGGTGACGCTGCGCGCCGAGGTGCCGCAAAAGGAAATTCTCGACCATCTGCCGTTCGAGGTGAAGGAGCTGGCCAAATTCGAGGGTGTTCGCTCGCTCATTCCGGGGCAGGCCATCATGCTGACCGAGCAGCCCGGCGCCGAACCGCCGGTCGACCGGCCATTCCTGATGATCTCGGTCGGCGGCGGCGCACCCGCACAGGCCTCCGAACGCGGCAATTTCGCCACCAACACGCTGCGCAGCATTCAGGGCTTCAAGAATCTCAAGCCGGTCTTTTCGGAGCCGATCCGGATCAGTGGCGCGCCAGGCTATGAGATCCGGCTGGAGGGCCAGACCATGGCGCGCGACACCGATGTCGTGATCGTGCAGTGGATGCGGTTCAGCGGCACCGGCTTCATCCGCATCGTCGGCGTCGCGCCGAAAGCCGACTGGCTCGACAGCTTCACGCGCTTCCGCGCGGTCCGCGACGGCATCGATCCAAAATGACGGCGATGCCGTAACGGCCGGGGATAACGGCTATTTATTGCCGCCGTTATCCTGACCGGCCGCGGCCTCAGCAGAAGCAGCCGATGCCTTCGGACCGCCCTTCGACACCGCGACCAGCGCCGGCCGCAGGATGCGCTCGCCGATCACATAGCCGGGCTGTACCACCTGCACGACCATGCCCGACGGCACCGACGGATCCGGCACTTCGTACATGGCCTGATGCAGGTTCGGATCGAATTTCTCGCCCTGCGGACTGATCTGGCGGATGCCGTTCTTTTCCAGCGCCTTGAGCAATTCGCGTTCGGTCAGTTCGACGCCTTCGATCAGCGAATTGACTGCCGCATCGGCACCGGCCCGCAGATCGGGACCGACCGCTTCCAGCGCGCGGCGGAAATTATCCGACACGCCGAGAATATCGCGGGCAAAACTGGCAATGCCGTACTGGCGCGCATCGGCGACTTCGCGCTCGGTGCGCTTGCGCAGGTTTTCCATGTCCGCCAGCGTGCGCAGCAGCCGGTCCTTCATTTCGGCAGCTTCATCCACCAGCAAAGAGGGATCGACATAGGGCTTGGCGGCTTCGAATTTCGAAGCCTGGCTCTTGTCGGCCTGATTCTTGGCGTCGGAATGTTCGGATTTGTTGCCCTTGGCGGCTTCACCGTGAGCTTGCGGGTTCTGCGCGTCGGTCTCTGGCGCCTTCGCGTCGGGCCGTGGCGTATCGTTCATCGCGTTCCGTCCAATGCCAATTCTGGGAGTGGTTGTCCGGATATCAGAATTTGTGACGGAAAAATCAAGTTCCGGTTTGCCCGGACAGCATTCGCGTCACCATTCGGGCGGTATAATCGACCATCGGGATCACCCGCGCATAATTCAGCCGGGTCGGACCGATCACGCCGAGAACGCCAACGATGCGGCCAGCGGAATCGCGATAAGGCGCGATGATCGTGGAAGAGCCCGATAGCGAGAACAGTTTGTTCTCCGAACCGATAAAAATGCGCACGCCTTCGGCGAGTTCGGCCCGGCCCAGGAGGTCGATGACCTCGCGCCGCGTTTCCAGATCGTCGAAGAGAAGCCGCACGCGCTCCAGATCGTCGATGGCCTTGAGATCGTCGAGCAGATGCGACTGGCCGCGCACGATCAGCTTGCGATCATCGGTCTCGCCGCCGGACCAGCTGGCAAAGCCGGCGGCAACGATCTTCTGTGTCAATTGATCGAGTTCGGCCCGGCCAGCTTCCAGCGCCCGCTCCAGTTCAACGCGCACTTCGGCCAGCGTCTTGCCCCTGATCCGCGCATTGAGAAAATTCGATGCCTCGACCAGCGCCGAGCCCGGCAACCCGGCCGGAATCGGCAGGATGCGGTTTTCGACCTGGCCATCCTCCGCCACCAGCACCACCAAAGCCCGCTCCGGCTCAAGCCGCACGAATTCGATATGCTTGAGCACCACATTCTGTTTGGCGGTTACCACCACGCCGGCGGCGCGGGTCAGGCCCGACAGCAGGCCGGAGGCCTGCGTCAGCACATTGTCATAGGACTGGCCGCGCCCGGCCACCTGGGTTTCGATCGCCCGCTTGTCGGCGTCGTTGAGGTCGCCGATCTGCATCAGCGCGTCGACGAAGAAGCGCAGGCCAAGCTCGGTCGGCAGCCGTCCGGCCGACGTGTGCGGCGCGTAGATCAGCCCGAGCTGTTCCAGATCGGACATGACGTTACGCACCGAGGCCGGCGACAGCGACACCTGCAGCAGACGCGAGATGTTGCGCGAACCGACCGGCTCACCGGTCGCCAGATAGGATTCGACGATCTGCCGGAAGATATCCCGCGACCGATCGCTCAGATCGGCGAGCGAAACGTGGGATGTTCCGATCGGAATATCGTGCGACGCCAACGGTCAAGGCTCCCTGATGGTCCCAAACGCTTGATGATACAAAGAGTTGTCGTGTTTTGTGGCCGATTTCAAGCACGACCGGGCAAGGCTGTTCCTTACGACGTTTACACTTTCCGTCCCAGTAACAGGATCGTGCCGACCGGCAGCACGAAACCGATGATGGTGGCGGCGATCAAAAGCCCGCCCAGTTCGTCGTAATGGCCGCGCTCGACCACAAACATACTGTTCAGATATTTGGTTTGCAGCTGGCCAGCGACCAAAGCCAGATTCATCAGCGACGCCATCAGGGCAAACCAGGTCGCGCGATGACCGGCCGGCGCATAGAAGGCGGTCAGCGTCAGCAGCGGAATCATGCTCAGCTGCGCGAAGGGCGAAGCGGTTGCCGTATCGATGATCGCTATCGAGCGCGCGCCGAAGCCGAACACGCGCTCGGTCCATTCATGCAGCCCGAAATAAAGCCCGATGCCGGGCAATGAGAGAATGCTGCCCAGCACCGCAATCCAGAACAATGTCTTGGTGACGGAATATTCGGTCAGCTGTTTGGCGAACACCCACATGGCGATGATGGCCAGCACGGCACCGGTCTGGCGCAGCACGCCGTAAAACTGTTCGTCGAATTTCAGGACGTCGAGCGTCCACCAGAAATAGCCGTCGCCACTGGTTGGCGTCGCCCTGAACATGAAGATGATGATGGTGGTGTAGAGGATCGCCATGCGCGACTTGTGATCGAGATCGCGCGTCACCAGCACCAGCATCGCGCACACCACCGCCATCGACAGGAGAAAGATGACTTCCTGCGCGTAAGGAAGACCGCCCAAAGCCAGCGCCAGCACGGCGGCGCCGAAGGCGAGGCCGCCACCCAGAATGCGCCAGTCGATCGGCCGCGGCACCGCCTTTTCTTTCTCGATCATTGCCATGCCGCTCAGTGAGATCAGCGGAATGACAAGACCCATCAGGAATACCGTTTCCCGTCCGAACCAGCCGGCCAGCACACCGGACAAGCCGGCCACGGTGACAATGCCGGCCGACAAGGCCAGCCGGCCAAGCACCTGCACCATGCCGAGTTCGGATTTGACCTCATTCTCCGGTCGCTCCTGTCCGCTCGCATCAATGCGCGGCACCACTTCGGTCGACATCGCGTCCGCGACCACATCCTGGATCACCGTGCCGACCACGATCAGCAGCGCACCAAGGACGTAAAGCCGGTCCGCCTGCATGACGGACAGCCAGCCACCGGCAGCGCCCGCCAGTGTGACAAGGCCCATGGCTGTGAAGATCGCGCCGATGATGATATAGGCCCGGCGCTGCGAACCGAAGATCGGCACCGAATCGACCAGTTCGCCGAACACCATTTTCACGGTCCAGGGCAATGTCAGCCACACGCTGATGCCGGCCAGTTCTGACGGCGTGAGGGTGAGGCTTTCCTTGATCCACATGTCGCGGGTGACATCGATCAGACCGAGCGCGCCATAGGCGAAATACACCATCACCAGCGGCATATAGGCCCCGCGGAAAGCGCGGATCGGACGCATCAGATTGTCGAGCAATGCCATTTCAGCCTGCGGAACGCCTTCGAATTTCAATGCCACGCTTGTAGGCCCGGGTTAGGCCACCTAAAAGCCCCAACATCGCTTGCACAAATAACGACGACCGAGAACCAAAGGATATGAATATGCGGCCAAGCCGCCGGACACCCGACGAACTCCGTGCTGTGTCGCTGGAACGCGGCGTTGTGAAATATGCCGAAGGTTCTTGCTTCGTGAAATTCGGCGACACCCATGTGCTGGTGACAGCAACCTTGGAAGAGCGCCTGCCGCCATGGCTCAAGGGTCAGGGCCGCGGCTGGGTCACCGCCGAATACGGCATGTTGCCCAGAGCCACCTCCGAGCGCACGCGGCGCGAAGCCAGCGCTGGCAAGCAGGGCGGCCGCACCATCGAGATCCAGCGCCTGATCGGCCGCTCGCTGCGCACGATCGTCGATCTCACCGCCCTCGGCGAACGCCAGATCACCATCGATTGCGACGTGATCCAGGCCGATGGCGGCACCCGCACCGCTTCCATCACCGGCGCCTGGGTGGCCCTGCATGACTGCCTGCAATGGATGAAAGCGCGCAACATGCTGCGCGGCGAAGTGATCCGCGATCAGGTGGCGGCGGTGTCCTGCGGCGTCTATCGCGACACGCCGGTGCTCGATCTTGATTATGCCGAGGATTCGGAAGCCGAGACCGACGCCAATTTCGTCATGACCGCCGGCGGCGGCATCATCGAGATTCAGGGCACGGCGGAGAAGACGCCATTCACCGAAGAACAACTGATCGACATGCTGAAGCTGGCGCGCAAAGGCGTCGGCAAGCTTGTCGATCTGCAGAAGATGGCGGTGACGTAACGTCATCGCCTTTCGCGGCTTGAAGGAGCAGACCATGCATCGCCAGATCACCGGCAAGATCGTGATCGCCACGCATAATGCCGGCAAGCTGCGGGAAATGCGCGAGCTCCTCTCGCTCTATGGCATCGAGGCGGTGTCGGCCGGCGAACTCGGTCTGCCCGAGCCGGAAGAGCCGGGTGCGACCTTTGCCGAGAATGCCGCAATCAAGGCGCATGCGGCGGCCTCGGCATCGGGGCTGCCCGCCTTTGCCGATGATTCGGGACTCGTTGTCGATGCACTGGGCGGTTCGCCCGGCATTCACTCGGCTCGCTGGGCCGGGCCCGACAAGAATTTCACCCGCGCGATGGGCGCGATCGAGCAGATGCTGCAGGATCACGGCGCGCTGACGCCGGCGCGGCGCACCGCGCATTTCGTGTCGGCCTTGTGCGTCGCCTGGCCGGATGGTCATGTCGAGGAATTTGAAGGCGTGGTTAACGGCACGCTGGTCTCGCCGCCGCGTGGCGATGCCGGCTTTGGCTATGATCCGATGTTTCTGCCTGACGGCCATGACCGCACCTTCGGCGAGATGACAGCTGAAGAAAAACATGGACTTCCGCCGCATGGGAAAGGCCTTTCGCATCGCGCGAGAGCCTTCATCAAGCTTGCAGAAGCGTGTCTGACCAAGCCGGCGGCATAAGAAAACCCGCTTGTTCCCGATCGTTACAATTTTAATGATCGGCATCTTCGCGCTTTGTCAAAATCACGCGCCCGCGTAAGATGCTTAACATGACGTTAACAGATTCATCCGCATTCGGCGTATACATCCACTGGCCATTCTGCCTGTCGAAATGTCCGTATTGCGACTTCAACAGCCATGTCCGCCACGGCGGCATCGATGAAGCGCGTTACGCGCGTGCCTTCCTGCGCGAGATCGAAACGACAGCCGCGCGCGTGCCGGGCCGCACGGTGTCGACGATCTTCTTCGGCGGCGGCACGCCGTCGCTGATGAGCCCGTCCACCGTCACCACCATTCTCGACGGCCTCGCCAAGCATTGGTCGATCGCGCCGGATGTCGAAGTCACGCTCGAAGCCAATCCCACCAGCGTCGAAGCCGAACGCTTCCGCGGCTTTCGCGCTGCCGGCGTCAATCGCGTGTCGCTCGGCGTGCAGGCGCTCGACGATGCATCGCTGAAACAGCTCGGCCGTCTTCACACCGCCGAGGAAGCGCTGAAAGCCGTCGGCATCGCCCGTTCGGTGTTCGATCGTTATTCCTTCGATCTCATCTACGCGCGGCCCGGCCAGACGCCGCAGGACTGGTCGCACGAACTGAAGCGCGCGATCGACGAAGCCGCTGAACATCTGTCGCTCTATCAGCTCACCATCGAAGCCGACACGCCGTTCTTTGCGCTGCATGCCAATGGCAAGCTGCAAACCCCGAACGACGATCTGGCGCGCGATCTCTACGACGTGACGCAGGAAGTCTGCGACAAGGCCGGCCTCGGCGCCTACGAGATTTCCAACCACGCCAGAGCAGGCGCGCAATGCCGTCACAACCTCGTCTATTGGCGCGGCCACGATTATGCCGGCATCGGCCCGGGCGCGCATGGCCGTCTCGAAGAGAACGGCTGCCGCTACGCCACCGCGACCGAGAAGCGGCCGGAAAGCTGGATGATGCGCGTCGAATCGCTCGGCCATGGCGTCACCGTCAACGAAGCGCTGACGCGCGAGGAACGCGCCGACGAATATCTGTTGATGGGTCTGCGGCTCGCCGAAGGCATCGATCCGAAACGCTATGCGGCGATGGCTGGCCGTCCGCTCGATGACAAGCGCATCGCGCTCTTGCAGGCGGAAGGCGCGGTGGAAACAACCGCGTCAGGCCATCTGCGCGTCACGCAGGCGGCCTTTCCGATCCTCGATGCTGTGGTCGCTGATCTCGCCGCTTAACTTGTTTGTCGCGTTTTCTTCACGCGAACCGGTGCCCACTTCGCTTGAAAACGCTCAGGCGGCAACTTCACATCATAGCGCCGCCGAAGCGCCCGCCGGATTGAATGACTTCGGCGCGGCGCTGACCAATTGGCCACCGCCCGACGCCACACGCAGCACTGCAAGTCCGCGATCATTGGTGCCATCGGGCTTGAAGCGAAACACGCCATCGATGCCGGCAAAGCCGGACGGATTGGTCAGCATCTCGTCGGTCGGCCGCTGCGGGCCTTGCGTGCGAACCAGTGCCGCGATCAACGCCGCCGCGTCATAAGCCAGCGTCGCCGTGCGCGCCGGCTCCTGGCCATAGCGATTGCGATAACGCTGCGAGAAACTGACGAAGCCGGACGTATCGGGCGCGGCATAAAGCCCGCCATGCAAGGCCGCCGCGTTGAAGATGCGCGGATCGTCCCACAGCCCGCTGCCAAGCAGCTGGATACGTTTCGTATCGACGCCGCCCGATTGCAAAGCGGTGACGACGAACGGCACGGTGTCGGCGCCATCGGGCACGAAGATCGCATCGGCGCTGCGCGCGGACTGGGCGACGATCTTCACTGATTCGGCGAGCTTGGCCTTGTCGGACGGATAACGCTCCATCGCGACGATGCGGCCGCCGCGCTTGGCCACTTCCTCGCGGAAGGTGGCTTCCACCACCGAACCATAGGCATTGTCGGGCACGAGCCCGGCATAGGAGCGTTTGCCGGCTGAAAAGGAATAATCCAGCACGCGCTGAACATCCGATTCGGGCAGGAAGCTGAGCAGATAGATGCCCCGCGACGCGATGCTGGCATCGGTGGAGAACGCAATCACCGGCACGCCGCGTTGCCGCGCGGTCTGGCCGACCGCCCGCACCGCCGGCGCGAAAAGCGGGCCGAGAATGATCTGGCAGCCTTCGTCCATCGCCTGTTCGGCCATGGCGCGCGCGGTGCCGGCATTGCCGGCATCGTCCTTCACCAGGAGCTGAATGTCGGTGCTGTTGAATTCGGTGATCGCCAGTTCGGCGGCATTCTTCATCGACTGCGCCGCAAAGCCGGCATTGCCGGCGGCGCTGAGCGGCAGAATCATCCCCACCTTGAACTGGCCGGTGCCGATGGCGCCGGTCGCGCCATTTTCCGGCATTACCGGCGGCGCTTCGGCTGCCAAAGGCGTGCTGCCGGTGGCCCCGCCGACCCCGCTACCGCCGGCGCAGCCGGACAAGCCGGCCGCCGCAACGGACAGCGCGCTGATGCCGAAGCTGCGGCGCGACAGAGTGATTGGGGTCTTTAAGATCCTGGACACAGACAATTCCTCAGGAACGCGACGTAAGACTGGACAAGGCGCGGAAGTAAGGCCTGAAGAGAGTCCCCGAACGGCATTCTTACATATTGTCGTCAAATGGTTAACCACGCGGCGGCCAGAACGGCTGGAACTTGCGACCAAAAGGCTGGATGACTTGGGAAGTGTGGCCATGAAGCAACCAGACCGACGCCGTGAGTTCCAGATTGCCGGCGCCAGCCAGACAGCCGCGCGGCTGCCCGCAGGGCTTTATCTCGTGGCGACGCCCATCGGCAACCTCAAGGACATCACCTTGCGGGCGCTGGAAACGCTGGCCGCTGCCGATGTGATCGCCTGCGAGGACACCCGGATCAGCCGCCGGCTGTTGCAGCATTATGCGATCGACACTCCGCTGACGCCCTATCACGAGCACAATGCCGCGGCGGTGCGGCCGCGCCTCCTTGAGCAGATCGCCGGCGGCGCAGCCATCGCGCTGATTTCCGATGCCGGCACGCCGCTGATCTCCGATCCCGGCTTCAAGCTGGTGCGGGAGGCGCGCGATGCCGGCCTCTTGGTCACAGCCCTGCCGGGCGCTTCGGCGGTGCTGACGGCTTTGGTGTCTTCGGGCTTGCCGACCGATCGTTTCCTGTTCGAGGGCTTTCTGCCCGCCAAGGCGACCGCGCGCCGCGCGAGGCTGACCGAACTCGCCCGCATCCCCGCCAGCATCGTGCTGTATGAAGGCGGCTCGCGCATCGGCCAGTCGCTCGACGATCTCGCCGAAACATTCGGCGCCCGCGAGGCGGCGATCTGCCGCGAATTGACCAAGCTGCACGAGGAAGTGCGGCGCGACACCTTGTCGGCATTGGCGAAACATTATGCCGGCGAAGCCGAAACGCGCGGCGAATTTGCCATCGTCATCGCGCCGCCGGCTGATGAGGAGCCGGCCGGCGAAGCTGATATCGATGCCTTGATCAAAGCGGCGTTGCAACGCGGCTCGGTGAAAGATGCCGTCGGCGAGATCGTCGCCGCCACCGGCTTGCCGCGTCGCGATGTTTATCAACGCGTGCTGACGCTGGCGAAAGAGCAGGACGATGGTGCGGAAGATTCGGACGCCTAGGCCTCCGGCCTCGCCGGAGCGCCAACTTGCCTTTCAACGCGGGCTCTCGGCGGAAGATCGCGCGGTCGCGTTTCTATCTGCGGACGGCTTTCAGATTGTCGCGCGCCGCTGGCGCTGTCCGGCCGGCGAGATCGATATTGTCGCCAGGCGTGGCGAGCTTCTGATCTTCGTCGAGGTGAAGGCGCGGGCGCGGCTTGATGTGGCGGCTTATTCCGTCAGCGAAAAACAGAAGCGACGCATTGCAGCGGCCGCTGCGAGCTGGCTTGCGCAACATCCGGATGATGCCGGATGCGACATGCGCTTCGATGCCATTCTCGTTTCGCCGCGCGCTGAGCCAGAGCACATTCCGGCGGCGTTTGAGGCTGAATAATTCTTCCAAGAGTCTGACTTTGACCTCGTCATGCCCGCGCTTGTCGCGGGCATCCACGTCTTCATTGAGTATTTACAAGAAAGACGTGGATGGCCGGGTCAAGCCCGGCCATGACGAAAAATAAGTCATTCAAACCAACCCTGATCGCTTTTTAAGAATGCGCTGATTTGATTGGCTGATTCCGGTCAGACTCTAAGCAGCCCGTAATCGCTGGAAAAACTGATCCATCTGGCCGCGAATGCGTGACGCCAGACGATCCAGCCGGTCCGACACATCCTGCGCGGCATCCGCATGCGTGCGGCTGATGCCGGTGGCTTCACTGACCTGGCCGATCTGATCGGCGGTCTCGGCCGAACGCCGCGAGGCGGTCTCGACACTCCGGGCAATTTCCTGCGTCGCCGCGCCCTGCTCGGTCACCGCCGCGGCGATGGCGCTGGAAATCTCGCCGATATTGCCGATGGTGGATTTGATCGCAAAGATCGCCGAGATCGCACGATCGGTCGCCTGCTGCATGGCTGCGATCTGCTGGCCGATCTCGCCGGTTGCCCGCGCCGTTTGTCCAGCAAGGGCCTTCACTTCGCCGGCCACCACCGCAAAGCCGCGTCCGGCTTCGCCCGCGCGCGCCGCTTCAATGGTGGCGTTGAGTGCCAACAGATTGGTCTGTTCTGCAATCTCGTGAATGACGCGAATGACATCGCCGATCCGCTGCGCGGCATCGCTCAATTCATTGACGGTGCGATTGGTGGATTCGGCTTCGGTGACGGCCTTCAGCGCGATCTCATGCGATTGCGAGACCTGCCGTTCGATTTCCATCACCGACATCGCCAGTTCGTCCGTGGCCGAGGCAATGTCGCGCACATTGGCGCTGGATTGCGCGGAGGCTTCGGTGGCGCGGCTGGTGCGATCGAGCGTGATCGTCACCGCGTTGGTCAATTCCGTCGATGCGGTCTTGGCGCGGCGCGACATCTTCATCAGATCGTTGAGCGTATTCTCGACATCGGCGGAGAAGGCGGCGGCTTCCGCCGCAATCGCATCCTGCTGCTTCTGCCGCGCTTCGGCCTCGCTGCGGATGGTCGCCGCCAGCTGTTCGTTGTGGCGCATCGCCGACTGAAACACCGCGATCGATGTGGCGAGCGCGCCGATCTCGTCGTTGCGTCCGAGATAAGGCACGATCACGTCATGCTGACCGCCGGCAATGGTCTCGGTGATGCGGGTGATGGCGCGCAAGGGCCGCAAGCAGGAGCGCCAGAGGATCAGCGCGCCGGCCGCCGTCAGCGCCACCAGCCCCGCGATCAGCCAGGCCTTGTCGCCCATCTCGGCATTCGCAATCACAATGGCAGCAATGACGAGGGTCAAGGTCGCGGCCATGGCGAAAATGGCGTAGAGCTTCACCGCGATTGTCGGTCTCTGAATTGTCACGGTGAACGATCCATTAAAAAGGCCGTGGGGATTGCGCAGCACGATGACAGGTATTTATTAACCGCAGGTTTTACCCTCCGCCCGCCCCGTTCACGCGACAAGAAGTGCAGCCATGACTCTCAATATTGCCGTCCAGATGGATCCGATCGAGCGGATCAATATCCGCGGCGATTCCACCTTCGCCTTGATGCTCGAAGCCAAGGCGCGCGGGCATAAGCTGTCCTATTACACGCCCGACAAGCTGGCCCAGCGTGGCGGCGAGGTGTTCGCGACGGTGCAGAGCGTCGATGTCCGCGACGAGATCGGCAACCACGTTACGCTCGGCGAGGCGAAGCGGGTGAATCTCGAAAGCTTCGACGTGATCCTGCTGCGGCAGGACCCACCTTTCGACATGGCCTATATCACCACCACGCATATGCTGCAGCGCGTGCATCCGAAAACGCTGGTGGTCAACGACCCGGCGCAGGTGCGCAACGCGCCGGAAAAAATCTTCGTGATGGATTTTGCCGACCTGATGCCGCCGACGCTGATCACCCGCGATCGCGACGAGGTGAAGGCCTTTCGCGAGGAGCATGGCGACATCGTCATGAAGCCGCTGTACGGCCATGGCGGCGGCTCGGTGTTTCGGCTGACGAAGGACGATCTGAATTTCGGATCGCTCTATGACCTGTTCGCCACCACCTTCCGCGAGCAATGGATGGTGCAAAGCTTCCTGCCGGCGGTGAAGCATGGCGACAAGCGCATCATCCTGATCGACGGTGAATATGCCGGCGCGGTCAACCGCGTGCCGGCGCCGGACGATCTGCGCTCCAACATGGTGCGCGGCGGCTCGCCCAAGGAAACCGAACTGACGCCGCGCGAGCGGGAAATCTGCCGGCGGCTCGGTCCGGCGTTGCGCGAGCGCGGGCTGATCCTGGTCGGCATCGACGTGATCGATGGTCACCTGACTGAGATCAACGTCACCTCGCCGACCGGCATCCGGGCGATCCGCAATGTCGGCGGGCCGGACATTGCTGCAAGGTTCTGGGATGTGATCGAGGACAAGCGTAGAGCGTCCTAGCGGTCAGAACTCAGGGCTTTCTTCGAGCATGAACCCGGCCTCATCGAGGGCGATTTCCTGCAGGGTGCGGCCGGATCTGATCTCCTCGATCAGCTGTTCGACGGTGACAACAGCCGATTCGGCGTCCATCCGCGCCCACCGCGCATGGGTGATTTCATCCTGTAACACCTTCAGATCGACCATGTTTCTCTCCTGTCCCACGGGGAGAAATGCTATCCCGACTCGATTTGTTCTGCAAATGTTCTTGTCAGAGGTAATTTCAGTCTGCTAGGTTGTGTCCGGTGGCGAGGACAGCCGATGGTTCAGCACGTCTCGACGGTGGCATTTCAGGGCATCGACGCCCGCTCTGTGGATGTTCAGGTCCAGGTCGCCCCCGGCCTCCCGGCCTTTCAGGTCGTCGGATTGGCGGACAAAGCGGTCTCCGAAGCGCGCGAGCGTGTGCGTTCAGCCCTCATTGCCTCGGGCCTGGCGCTTCCCGCTCGCCGTATCACTGTCAATCTCGCTCCCGCTGATTTGCCCAAGGAGGGAAGTCATTACGATCTTCCGATCGCGCTCGGATTGATGGCGGCGATCGGCGCGATTCCGCAGGACGCGCTGGCCGGCTTCACCGTACTTGGTGAACTCAGCCTTGATGGCTCGATTGCGCCCGTCGCTGGTGTGTTGCCGGCGGCGATCAGCGCCAATGCGCGCGGCGAAGGTTTGATCTGCCCGAAAGCATGCGGACCGGAAGCGGCCTGGGCCAGCCCGGAAATGGAAATTGTCGCCGCCGGCTCGCTGATCCAGCTGGCCAATCATTTTCGCGGCACGCAGGTGCTGTCACGCCCGCAGCCGAAGATCCGCGAAACCGAAGCAACGATGCTCGACCTCGCCGATATCAAGGGGCAGGAAAGCGCCAAACGCGCACTCGAAGTAGCTGCGGCTGGCGGCCATAATCTTTTGATGGTTGGTCCTCCAGGCGCCGGCAAGTCGATGCTGGCAGCACGGCTGCCATCGATCCTGCCGCCACTGACGCCAGACGAGTTGCTGGAAGTTTCTATGATCGCTTCGGTCGCCGGTGAAATCGCCGACGGCTCGCTGACCAATCGCCGCCCGTTCCGCGCGCCGCATCATTCCGCCAGCATGCCGTCCCTGGTCGGCGGCGGTCTGCGGGCGCGACCCGGCGAGGTCTCGCTCGCCCATCGCGGGGTGCTGTTTCTCGATGAGTTTGCCGAATTTCAAGGGCACGCGCTCGATTCGCTGCGACAGCCGCTGGAGACAGGCGAAGTGTCAATTGCCCGCGCCAATCATCGCGTCACCTATCCCGCGCGCTTCATGCTGATCGCGGCGATGAATCCGTGCCGCTGCGGCCATGCCAGCGATCCGGGTTATACCTGTCGACGCGGGCCGAACATCCGCTGCGCCGCCGATTATCAGATGCGATTGTCTGGCCCGCTGCTTGATCGCATCGATTTGCATATCGAGGTCGCGGCCGTCACTACCGCCGATCTGATCCTGCCGCCGCCATCGGAAGGCAGCAAGGAAGTCGCGGCGCGCGTGGCGCAGGCGCGGGCGATCCAAGCTGAACGCTATGCCGCACTTGGCTTGCCGAAGACACAAACCAACGCGCAAGCCTCGGGCCCCATCCTCGAAGAGGTGGCGCGGCTCGACAAGACTGGTACCGCCTTGTTGCGCGATGCGGCCGACGCCATGCGCCTGTCGGCGCGGGGCTATCACCGCGTGCTGCGCGTCGCCCGCACCCTCGCCGATCTCGATGGCGCCGAGCTGGTGGGCCGCGTGCATCTTGCCGAAGCCTTGGCTTATCGCGCATTGGCTGATGACACGCGTCGCGCCGCCTGAGGAACGAAAGCTACAATTTTAGACAAGTTCGTTAGCAATCATTCACCGCAAGCGACGGCTTTTAGGTGCACAAGCCCACGGGAAAGCCGATGGCAATACCCTGTCCGCATTGTTGTGCCAGAACTTACGCGTGAAGCCATTCACGCAGCGGACGGACCTTTCAAAGATGACCATCAACGGACCAAAGCCGCGCAATGCTGCTCTTCGCGGGACCGGTCCGGCGCTGCTGGCGATCGCATTTGGCGCTATGACGACGGCGGTTTTGATCGGTGCGCAACATGGCGCAAGCGCCACTCTAGCCGTCTTGCTCTGCGTGCTTATTGCGATATTCAGCCTGACGACACGGTATGCCTTGATGCGCAATAGAGCGTTGCGGGACGATGTCCTTCGCCTCACGGCTTATAACGAAGATCTGTCGGCGCGCCTTCGGCAGGTCAATCAAAGCGAGAACGAGTTGCGCGCAACAATCGCCGCTCGATTATCGGACGTGCCGCGCATTAGCGAAGACAGATCGGCCGACAAAGCCCTCGCCGATGCCCGCGATCAGGCGGAAGCCGCCAACCGCGCCAAGTCGCGCTTTCTCGCAACGGTCTCGCATGAGATCCGCACGCCGCTCAACGGCATCATCGGCATGGCCGGGCTGTTGCTCGACACCCGCCTCTCCGCCGAACAGACGACCTATGCCCGCGCGGTCCAGACCTCCGGCGAAACGCTGCTGTCGCTGATCGAGGAAATTCTCGACTTCTCCAAGATCGAAGCCGGGCGCCTTGATTTCGAAGCGCGACCGTTCGCACTTGCGGCAATGATTGAAGAGGTCACCGAATTGCTGGCGCCACGTGCGCAGGCTAAGGGTCTTGCGATCGCCAGTGACGTTGATGAGCGCCTGCCCGAACAGGTGATCGGTGATGTGGCGCGGCTGCGCCAGGTTTTGATGAACCTCGCTGGCAACGCCATTAAATTCACCGAAAGCGGGGGCGTCGCCATCACGGTAGAGCCCGGCAACGGCAAAGACGACGTGCTGTTCAAGGTCCGCGATACCGGCATTGGCATCGCACCGGATGAGCAGGTGCGGATCTTCGACGATTTCGAACAGGGCGAAGGCGGCATGCGCCAAAGCGGCGGCACCGGTCTCGGCCTGTCGATTTCACGCCGCATTGTCGAAGGTATGCGCGGTCGTATCGCCATGGAAAGCGCGCCCGGCCAAGGCGCAACATTTGAATTCGCCGTCAAGCTGCCAGCTGCGGAAAACGCGGAAGCACCTGCCTTCCATCCGCCCGCACTCGCCGGTCAGACGGTGATGATCGTTGCACCATCGCTGATCGAGGCAGAGGTGACGGCGGGCCGCTTGCGCCGCTGGGGCGCGCACGTCGCCATCGCGCCGAATGCGTCCGTTGCGATGGCGCTTCTTCCGGAACGCAACTGGAACGCGATCCTGATCGATCACGCTCTGCCTCGCGATGACATTGCGTCCTTGCTTGCAATGACGCGCGCAGCGCCGCGCCGTCTCGTCACCATCACACCGGCCGCGCGTCATCAACTGGCTGATCTGATGAATGATGGCTTCACCGGCTATCTGGTCAAGCCGGTTCGGGCTGCGTCCCTCGCAGCGCATCTGCAGCCTGATGCAGAACAATCGGCCCAAACGAGCGAAAGCGGCACCGACAAAGCGGCACCCGATGCGCGTGACACATCCGCCAGCAACAACAAAGCCAAGGGCCTTTCGATCCTCATCGCCGAGGATAATGACATCAATGCTTTGCTCACCCGCGCGCTGTTGCAGAAGCTCGGCCACTGCGTGACCGTCGTCGCCAGCGGCGAAGCGGCAGTTGAAGCGTTCCGCAGCGCCGATCGTGAGGGCACGCCCTTTGATCTGGTTTTGATGGATTTGCGCATGAGCGGCATCGATGGCTTTGAGGCGACGCGCTGTATCCGCCGTTACGAACAGGAATGCGGCGCGCGCCGCACACCGATCGTCGCGCTGACCGCCAATGCGGCCGCCGATGTCGAAGAGGCCTGCATCGCCGCCGGCATTGATCGGGTCCTGACCAAGCCGCTGGATCGCGACAAGCTCACCGCGTTGGTGCAGGCTTATCCGCACACAGCGCTGGCCGCCTAACGTGGCACCGGATCAAAGCCGCCGCAGCGCCACTTCATCGATCAGGTGATCGGCGCCTTTTGTCAGGATGAGATCAGCGCGTTGCCGCGTCGGCAAAATGTTATCGCGCAGATTGACGAGATTGATGCGGCTCCAGATGCTTTTGGCGGTCGCCACCGCTTCGTCATCCGACAAGCGCGAATAACGATGGAAATACGACATCGGATCGCGGAAGGCGGTCAGGCGCAAAGCCAGAAAGCGCTCGACATACCAGCGCTCGAGCACGTCCTCGCCGGCGTCGATGTAAACCGAGAAATCGAAAAAGTCGGAGACAAACGGCACTGCCTTGCCGTCCTTTGGCGGACGACCGGTCTGCAGCACGTTCAAACCTTCGACGATGAGAATGTCGGGCCGGTCGATCTCGATAAAGTCATTCGGCACGACGTCATAAACGATGTGCGAATAGATCGGCGCCTGCATCAGCCGACGGCCAGCCTTGATGCCGGACAGGAAATTGAGAAGGTGCGGCAGGTCATAGCTTTCGGGAAAGCCCTTCTTCTCCATCAGGCCTTCGCGTTCCAGCACCGCATTCGGATAAAGAAAGCCATCCGTCGTCACGAGCGCGACCTTCGGCGTATTCGGCCAACGCGCCAGCAGCGCCTGCAACACGCGCGCCGTGGTGGATTTTCCGACCGCCACCGAGCCGGCTACACCAATGATATAGGGCACCTTCGAATCCTCGGTGCCAAGAAAACTTTGCTGCACCCGGAACAGTCGCTGCGAAGCCGCCACATACATCGACAACAGGCGCGACAGCGGCAGATAGATCTGCTCCACCTCCGCCATATCGAGCCGGTCGTGCATCGACCGCAGCACCGCGACCTCTTCCGGATTGAGGGTCATCGGCGTGTCGGCGCGCAGCGTCGCCCATTGCGCGCGGCTGAACACGCGATAGGGCGAGACTTGCGCTTCGGTCCGCTGTTCCATCTGAGGCATGGTCGTCACTCGCGCGGCCGGGATGCCTTTTCCTGCAATCCCGATTGCGCGGTGCGCTTTTGTAATTCGGCCTCGATCTCGTTCAGCGTCACCTCGCGTGCCTCCATCACCACCACGAGGTGATAAAGAAGATCGGCCATTTCCGAAACGACCCGGTCCTTGTCCTCACCCACAGCCGCCAGCACGACCTCGACCGCCTCCTCGCCGAATTTCTTGGCGCATTGGGCCACACCCTTGTCGAGCAGCTTGCGGGTATAGGAAACGTCCGGCCCCGCCTTGGCGCGCTCTTTCACGCGCTCAACGAGATCGGCCAGGGTGAAGGAAGATGGTGCGGTCACAGGCTAGCTCCGGTCTTTCCGCATCTCCTAGCGTTTATGGACGCGAATGTGGACTCCCTTCGCCGCAGGGAAGGAATGTTATGCGCAATCGCTCTCACGGTCCGATCAGGGCGCGATAGGCCCCACCCTGCGGTGCAGCCCACCCCTTGGCGGCGGCGACGCGCCACGTTAACGATAGGCAGCCCATCAATATCGCACCGCATGAAAACTACCGCGTTCATCCGGTCGCAACATGAAAGGGACCGGTCCTTTGTTTTCATTCGCTCGGATTTTCGCATCCTTCATCATTCTGGCGCTCATCACGCCGGCTTCGGCGCAGGACTTTCCCAACCGGCCGATCAAGTTGATCGTGCCCTTCCCGCCCGGCGGCCCGAACGACATCATCGCTCGCGTGGTCGGAGCAAAGATGCAGGAGCTGCTCGGGCAGCCGGTCGTCATCGACAATCGCGGTGGCGCAGGCGGCGTGATCGGCACCGATGCCGTCGCCAAGGCGGCGCCGGATGGGTACACGATCGGCCTCACTTCAGCCGGCGCATTGGCCATTTCAAAGAGCCTGCAGGAAAAAGTGCCGTACGATTCGCTAAAGGATCTGAAGCCGATCACGCTTGTCGCCAAGGTGCCGGAGCTGCTGGTGGTCGCCAACAACGTGCCGGCCTCATCGATGAAAGACCTGCTGGCGCTGGCAAAGTCGCAGCCGGGCAAGATGAATTTTGCATCCAGCGGATCAGGCAGCATGCCGCATCTCGCCGGTGAATTGTTCAAGATCACCGCCGGCATCGATATCGTGCACGTGCCTTACAAGGGCGCGGCTCCAGCGGTGAATGATGTTATCGGCCAGCAGGTCGAAATGGTGTTTCTCGATCTTCCAGTGCTGCTGCCGCAGGTGAAGGCCGGCAAGGTGAAGCCGATCGCGCTGGGCAGCCGCGAGCGTGTCGAATCGTTGCCGGATGTGCCGACCACCAGCGAACTTGGCTTGCCGCAGGTTGAGGCCGAGAACTGGTACGGCCTTGTCGCACCGGCCGCAACGCCGGCCGATGTCATCGCCAAGCTGCACAAGGCTACGGTCGATGCGATGAAAAGCCCGGAGGTGAAGGACAAGCTCTCCAGCCAGGGCGCGATCCTTGTTGGAGATACGCCGGAGGAATTTGCCGCTTACATCCAGAGCGAAACCGATAAATGGGCCAAGGTCGCGAAAGCCGCCAAGATTACGCCGAACTAAACGCATGTCCTCGACCTTTCCCTTCCGCTGGACAAACAGCGATCCCAGCCTTTGCTACGCGCTTGAAGGTACTGGCTCGCGTAACCTGATCGCGATCCATGAACTCGGCGGCAGCCTAGGCAGCTTCAATTTACTCGTGCCGCACCTGCAGGAGGATTTCTTTATTCTGCGGTACGACCAGCGAGGTGCGGGATTGTCGGAGAAGAAGCGCGAGCGCTTCACCTTTGCCGATCACGTTTCGGATCTTGAACGCGTTCTCGATCATGCTGGACTGACGCCGCCTTATCATCTGCTTGGCCTTGCGGCGGGTGCTGCGATTGCGGTGGCGTTCGCGCATAAGCATCCGAACGACTGCGCGGCGCTGGCATTATGCGCGCCGGCCTTGTCCGTCAGTGCCGATCGCCGCGTCTATCTCGAAAACCGCACGGCGCTGGCAGCTCGCGAAGGGATGCGGGCGGTGGAAGGCGATACCCTCGCCCGCTCCTATCCGGAGCGCTATCGGCAACGTGATCCGGAGAGATTCGCGGCGTATCGTGCAGCGTTTCTGGCCAATGATCCGGTAAGCTACGGCCATATCAACATGGCCTTCGCCGATGCCAGCCTCGATGATGCGGTGGCTGCCTTGCGCGTGCCGAGCCTTTTGCTGGCGGGCGAACTGGATGCCTTGCGGACGCCGGATCAGGTCAAAGCTCTGGCGGCTCAATTTGCCAATGGCCGTTTCGCCGTCATCGATTCCGGTCACATCATGCCGGTGCAGGCGCCGGAGGCGATGAGCGACGCGGTGCGCGCCTTCCTGCTCCAAACCCATGCTTAGTGCGGAGCGTAAGGATCTTTCCAGACGCCCGCCTTGCGGCCCGCCATCAGCCAATACACAAATCCGCCGATGATACCGGCAGCGACCACCAGCTGCAGGCCATAGACGATCGGCGCGATATCGGTTGAGTTTTCCAGCTCCATGCTAATGTCGGAGCCGTACCAGGCAACCGCCGCAATCAGCCCGCCACCGATTGCGTAATAAAAGATCGAGCGCAGATCGAAGGTTTCGGCGATCGCCACCAGCACGATCGAAGGCACAAAGGCCGACGCGCCGACAAAGCTGGTCGCGAAGAAAGCCATCGAGAAGAAAACGAATTTCTCGATCGGATCGGAGTTGTTGGTCACGAGTTCCGGCGCCATGACCCCGATCGCCAATGCGATGCCGACGGCGATATAGGAAAAAATCAGCCCGAACAGGATGACGAAAAGCCGGCCGACGAATGACATGATGGAGCCCCACACGGATCACCCTTCATAGGGCTGCCGCCGATTCACTTCAATCAGCATACCGGCTAACGGAGCTGCGGGGATTAATCCGTCATCGCCATTGCCCGCAGGGCCATCCGCTCACGCGCCGAGAGCTTCTCGGTCTCGCTCTTGAGCTGGCCGCAGGCCGCCAGAATATCGCGGCCGCGCGGGGTGCGGACCGGCGAGGCATAGCCGGCATTGAACACCACTTCGGAAAATTTCTCGATCTGCTCCCAGTCGGAACATTCGTACTGGCTGCCGGGCCAGGGATTGAACGGGATCAGGTTGATCTTGGCCGGGATGCCCTTGAGCAGCCGCACCAGTTCCTTGGCCTCGGCCAAGGAGTCGTTGACGCCCTTCAGCATCACATATTCGAAGGTGATGCGCCGCGCATTCGACACGCCGGGATAGTTCCGGCAGGCGTTCAGCAGGTCCTTGATCGGAAATTTGCGGTTGAGTGGCACGAGTTCGTTGCGCAAATCATCGCGCACCGCATGCAGCGAGATCGCCAGCATGCAGCCGATCTCATCGCCGGTGCGGGCAATGTTCGGAATGACGCCCGATGTCGACAAGGTGATGCGCCGCTTCGACAGCGACAGGCCATCGCCATCCATCGTCACATGCAAAGCGTCGCGCACCGCTTCGAAATTATAGAGCGGCTCGCCCATGCCCATCATGACGATGTTGGACACGCAGCGTTCGCCTTCGGTCGGCAAACCGGGGCCGGTCGCCCGCGTCTGGCCGAGAAAATCGCCGAGCTGGTCGCGCGCCACCATGATCTGGCCCACGATTTCGCCGGGCGTCAGGTTACGCACCAGCCGCTGGGTGCCGGTATGGCAGAACGAGCAATTGAGCGTGCAGCCGACCTGGCTTGAGACGCAAAGCGTGCCGCGATCGCTTTCCGGGATGTAGACGCACTCGACCAGATGCGGCCGCTCGCCGGGATTTTCGCTGGCGAGTTTCAGCAGCCATTTGCGGGTGCCGTCATTGGAAATCTGCTCGGTAACGAGTTCGGGCCGGTCGAGCGTGAAATGCTTTTCCAGTTCGCCGCGCAGGTCCTTGGCGATGCTCGACATCAGCGAAAAGTCGCGGGCGCCGCGCACATACAGCCAGTGCCAGATCTGCTGCGCGCGCATCTTGCGCTCGCGCTCGGGCACGCCGATGCTGCCCAGCATCTCCATCAGGCCCGTACGCGAGGCGCCGACCAGCGAAGGCTTGTCGGGCGCGACATAGACCTCGAGCGGCATCTTCTCGAGCGGGGCGGCGGTGGCCAGTGTGGTCATTGTGTCATGCCCGGGCTTGACCCGGGCATCCATCCTCTTCGTTAAGATGCGATTTCATCATACAGGTCACGCCAATGAGGATTTGAGGCGACGATCAGATCAATTTTCCATTCCCGTGACCAATGCTTGAGATTTTTCTCGCGCTGGATGGCCCGACCCGGATCGTCATACTGCTCGAAATAAACGAGCCTCTTTACCCCATATTGCCGTGTAAAGCCCTCAACCATTCCGTTGCGATGCTGGTAGGTCCGCCGCACGAGGTCATTGGTGACCCCGGTATAGAGCGTCCCACCAGGACGGCTGGCGAGGATATAGACCCAAAAGCTCATTTCTCAATGATGGATTGCCGGGTCAAGCCCGGCAATGACCGAGAAGAGCTAGCCGCCTAGCGGCATTCCTGGGCGGCGCGGTCCAGCGCCTGGGACACGCCCTTGAGCGAGAACACGTCCGTGGTCTTGGTTCCGCGCGAGGATTCACCCTTCACCGTCACATCGGCGCCCCGGCGCATCGCCTCGATCAGCCGCGCCTCTTCGGCGGCATTCTTGACCCATGCGCCATCATTCTGCGTGTACATGGCGAAGTTGGTATTGCCGACCTCGGCCGAGGCATCGCTGTTGGGCTTCAGCGGATAGCCGAAGATGACGGAGATTTCCTCTTTCACCTTCTCCGCCGGACGGGTGGAGACGAACAGCCAGGCCGGATCGCGCGGGCGATTGGGCGGATTGGTCTGCGACGAAGTCGGCTTCGACAGCGCAAAGCACACCTTCTTGCCGCCGGGGGCCGCCGTATAGGCGCCCCAGTCGCCGAACTGGCCGAGCAGCTGCGCGCCCGCGGTAGCGGATTGCGCCTTGGCGCTTTCGCTGGCCAGTCCCGCAGCGGCGAGCAGGCTGAACAGAACGGGTATTCCTCGCAAAACGGTCATCGCGCGCACCTTGGCAGAATGGGGGGACTGGGCGATTCGGACCCCCACAACGTTATCACACTTGGGTGTTTGCAATAATAAGTGAAAATCGGCGATGTCATGGCTGGCGGAAGGCTGACACACGACACGGACCTTTCGCCGCAGTCCGAACCCTGAGCCCAATCCGTTATCTCCGCCTCCTCTCTTCCGACAGTCATGAAGGCCTCTCGCGCATGAAAGCCATCCTCTGCCACCGGTACGGCACCATCGACGATCTTGAACTTGCGCAGATTGGCGAGCCGCAAGCGGGCGACGGCGAGGTCATCGTCAAGGTGGCGGCAGCGGCGCTGAACTTTTTCGATACGCTGCTGATCGCCGGCAAGTATCAGGTGAAGCCGGACTTTCCATTTTCGCCGGCGGCGGAATTTGCCGGCACCATTCACGCCATCGGCAGCAACGTCGCTGGCTTTAAGATCGGCGATCGGGTGATGGGCTATCAGGCCTATGGCGCGGCGCGCGAATTCATTGTCGCCAAAGCATCCCGACTGACGCGCATTCCGGACAATCTCGATGCCGAACGCGCGGCCGGCCTGTCGGTCACCTATGGCACCACCATTCATGCGTTGAAGGATCGTGCGCGCCTTCAGCCCGGCGAAACGCTGGCGGTGCTGGGCGCGGCCGGTGGCGTTGGCCTTGCTGCGATCGAGATCGGCAAGCTGATGGGTGCGCGGGTGATTGCCTGCGCATCGTCGGATGAGAAATGCGAGTTTGCGAAAAAGCACGGCGCCGACGAGACCATCAATTACGGCCGCGACGATCTGCGCGCCGAACTGAAACGGCTCGGCGGCAAGCACGGCATCGATGTCGTCTATGATCCGGTCGGCGGCGATTATGCCGAACCGGCCTTGCGATCGATGGCCTGGCTCGGGCGCTATCTTGTGATCGGTTTTGCCGCCGGCGACATTCCGAAAATGCCGCTCAATCTCGTGCTGCTGAAAAGCTGCGATGTCGTCGGCGTGCATTGGGGCTCGTTCGTCGAGCGCGATCCGGCGGCGCAGGCCCGCAACATGGAGACGATCATGGGCTGGTGCGCGGCCGGCAAATTGTCCGCGCATGTTCATGCGGTGTATCCGCTGAGCGAGACAGCGCAGGCGCTGAAGGACATCGCCGCCCGCAAGATCATGGGCAAGGCGATCTTGCGGATTGCCGATTAAGCCTGCTGCAAGTCTTCCTGCTGCAAGTCGTCCTGCTTCAAGTCTTCGTCCGACCCGAGCTTGCGACGCGCCGCCTCGCGATGTTCGGGGCGGATATTGTCGATCACCATTTTCATGGCGCCGGCCAGCACGGCCGCGTCGTCGGTGAAGCCGAGCAGCGGCAGGAAATCCGGCATGCCATCCATCGGCAGCACGAAATAGGCGAGCGCGCCAAGCAGGATCGCGCGCACATGCAGCGGCGTCTGCCGGTCGAAGGCGCAGTAATAGGCCGATAGCAGATCCTCGGCGAAGGGCAGCTTGCCGGCGAACCTTGCCACCTTCGGCCAAAATCCGTTGCGCACGGTCTGCTCGTCGCTGACGGTCTCGGCCGTCTCGAACACCGCGTCGCCCATATTTGCCGTTTTCGCCTTGGAACGGGCCATCTCAGCCTCACTCTCTCGCCCGGCCGTAAAATGGCCCCGGCTGGCGGGGAGTGCAACCGGCCAGAGCAAAATACCGTTTCGCACTTTTCGGCGTCATGCGCCGCCGGCCAGCTTGTCCATCGCCTGCGCCAGCGCAATGTCCTTGTCGGTGACACCGCCGGCATCATGCGTCGACAATGTGACTTCGACGGTTTTGTAAACATTGAGCCATTCGGGATGATGATCGCGCTTCTCGGCGATCAGCGCGACGCGGGTCATGAAGCCGAAGGCTTCGTTGAAATTTCTGAAGACAAATTTTCGGAAAATGGCGTCGCGCTCCATCAGCGACGTCCAGCCGGGAATGGTTGCCATCGCTGTCTTGCGCGCATCACCTGTCAGTTTGTTGGCCATGTCGTCTCCCTTCCGCTTGCATGTGCTCGGGCAACGCTTCGCCGGCCCTGTTATTTGGCCGGCGCGGGCGCGCCCGTCGTCTCATCGTCCCTTTGATGCCCCTCCTTGAAAGAAGGGCGCGCGGAACGCCGGGCTTTCAGCCAGCCCATGGCCCCATGCGCAAAGTATGAAAGCGCATGAGATTGGTAGCACCACGAACCGCCGAAAGGTCCGGCGTTCCGCGCGCGGTGTGTGACGGTCTGCTCCTTCGTCCCCGGTGGACAATCCTCCACCG